>Ga0315295_10000224_pt1 | contig 48193 bp, 45 predicted proteins | sample YL17G14_0_MG_FD_204453 | JGI IMG/M metagenome (GOLD analysis project Ga0315295, IMG submission 204453) | Sediment microbial communities from Yellowstone Lake, YNP, Wyoming, USA - YL17G14_0 | ecosystem: Environmental > Aquatic > Freshwater > Lake > Sediment | place: USA: Wyoming | collected... | reverse complement strand
GCACCTCCTTGTGTCATAAGGGTTTATCAGAAATCGAAAACTACCCCTTATATCGTTATGCACAAGGAGTGCGCCTTCAGTGAATCCCCCCCCCAAAACACTCTTTCAAAAATCCCCTAAGTTTGAGAATTCGACCAGCAATAACCTATTTTCCAGTCGTTCGGCCCCACGGTGGCATAACCTATGGACAGCCACGAATGGCGGTTCTCTGAGGGATTCGTAGGGATGATTAGGGATAATTAAGGGGACATTCTGGTTTTGTACTCGTTAGTATTGCAACGTGTGCAACTCAAAGACAAGTTGCACACGCTACCAATAGCTCGCTTTATGTTCTGAAGCTCTGCGTCGATTTTTTCTCTTGCATCAGCCATAGATTGGAATTCCTTCCCGTTTGACCAGTGCATTGAACTGCGTATCCTTTGAAAGATCGACAAGGTCAACGGGTTTTGACAAGCGGAACATCAGGTCCCCGTAGAATTCGAAGAACCGTCTCGGCTCGATTCCAATTACACCCAGGTCGATATCTCTTGCTTCTTTATGACCTTCAGCACAGGATCCAAATAAGAGAACCTTATGCACACCGTATTGACGGGCAAGAAGCAATATCGTGTTTCTGTCTTTTTCACTAATCATAAAGTCACCTCTTTTCTTCGATTCTACCCGAATCAAGTCCTTTCTCAAAAGCAAAATTCCTCCTGCAATTCAACTATGAAACGAGTAGAATAGGACCCCTATGGGTCAGATAAAAATACTTGACCAGAATATGATTAACATGATCGCCGCCGGGGAGGTGATAGAGCGCCCGGCCAGCGTGGTCAAGGAGCTGATGGAAAACAGCATCGACGCGGGGGCGACGAAGATAACGGTTTCCATTGAAGACGGCGGCAGAAAACTCATATCGGTCACCGATAACGGCGCAGGCATGGACGCTGAAGACCTGGCCAGCGCCTTCGAGCCGCACACGACCAGCAAAATCAGAATCAGCGCCGACCTGCACAGCATAGCGACGCTGGGCTTTCGCGGCGAGGCGCTGGCCAGCATTGCCTCGGTCGCTCAGGTCAGAGCCGTCAGCCGGATAGAGGGCTCCGCCGGCGCCAACTGCATCGAGATTGACTGCGGCAGCAAAGGCCAGGTCACGCCATGCAGCGCCGATTTCGGCACAACCATCCAGGTTCGAGATCTCTTTTATAAGCTGCCAGCCCGGCGCAAATTCCTGCGAACAGGCAACACCGAGATGGGCCACGTCAGCGAGCAGTTCACTCGCATCGCCATAGCGAACGAAAGCCTGGACTTGACGCTCACACACAACGGCCGAGAGCTTTATCACCTGCCAGGCAAGCAGGACCTGGGCCGGCGAATCGCCGAGCTGTTTCCCATGTTGTCGCTGCAAACATCGAGCGATTTGATCGAAGTTAGAAGCAGTGAGAAGGGTTTGAACATTTTCGCCTTGTTGGGCAAGCCCGGCATTTCAAGGACAAACAACAAATTTCAGTACATATTCCTGAACGGCCGCTTCATCCGCGACAAATTCATCTCGCACGCAATCAAGGAGGCCTATCGCGGGCTTCTGGAGCCTAACAGGTTCCCCGTCGTGTTCTTATTCATCCGAATGCCCTGCGAGGATTACGACGTCAACGTGCATCCGACAAAAATCGAGGTGCGCTTCTATAACGCCAACCTGGTCCACTCGCAAATACTGGCGGCCCTGCGGGAAAAACTCCTCAGCGCCGACCTGGAAACCGAGGGCAGGCTGCCTTCGAGTCCAACTGTAAAAGGCGCATCGCCTCGGTCGTCGCCGGTGGCCAGCCAGAGAATCGCCGACGCCATGGCCGAGTTCTTCCGAAAGCAAAGACCCGTCCACAGACAAGAGCACATCCGATTCCAGCCGGCACCCACAGCAGCACGTAACGCTCCACCTGAGAAAGATGTACAATACGACAACAAGTTCCTGCAAATACACGACAGTTTCATTGTCGCACAGACAGATGACGGATTTGTCATTATCGACCAGCACGCGCTTCACGAGCGCATCCTGTATGAAGACTTGTGCAAACGGATACGCAACGGCAAACTCGAATCACAGAAGCTGCTGATCCCCGAAAGTTTCGAGGTCACCCTGTCAGCGGCCCAGACGCTGGAAGGCAACGCCGAGCTGATCGAGAAGCTGGGAATCGAGTTGGTTCCGTTCGGCCCCCGAACGATGGCCGTGCAGGCGTTTCCGAGCCTGCTGTCGAACGTTCAGCCGGTCGATTTCATTCAGGATTTGACGGATCTGCTGGAGCGCACGGACGCAGGCCCCGACGCGGAGCAACTGCTGGAGGAGGTCCTGAACATGGCCGCGTGCAAGGCCGCAATCAAAGCGGGCCAGAAGCTCACCGACAGCGAAATCGAGCAACTGCTTGCCGATAGGCAAAAAGCCGAGTCTGCAAGCCGCTGTCCGCACGGCCGGCCCACTACAATAAAATTCTCAATAACCGATCTGGAAAAGCAATTCAAGAGAACCTGATGAACAAGTGGCGGTGGCTGTTATTGATAATCACGTGCTGGATGGCGGCAGGGCTTGCCCTATCCAGTGCCCGGCAGGGACAAGAAAGACAGGTCCCCGCCCTGCCGAGCCGGGCGGATAGAATTGTCTCGATGGCTCCGGATCTGACGGAAATCCTTTTTGCACTTGGTCTCGACGAGGAAATCGCCGGTGTTACGCAGTACAGCGATTACCCCCCCGCCGCGAAAGAAAAGCCAAAGGTAGGAAGCTTCTGGCAGCCGAATATTGAAGCCGTCGTGGCGGCCAAACCGAGCCTGATTATTACGCTCGGATCCCCCCAGCAAAAAAATCTCGCCGAGCGGCTGAAGCGAATCGGATATGAGACCCTGACGGTGAACCTTGAAACGGTCAACGACCTCTTCAAGGCAATGGCGGAAATCGGAACGGCAACAGGCAGACAACGCCAGGCCAATGAATTGATCAGCAACGTCAAGGAAAAACTCAAAGCGCTTTCGAGTCTGGTCGGCGATGAGGCAAAGGTCAGGGTGCTCTGGGTTGTTCAGCGAGAGCCTCTGCGCGTGGCCGGCAGAAATACATTCGTGAACGAGCTGATTGAGCTGGCGGGCGGCGAAAATGCCATAGGCCACACGGTGCACAAGTATCCGCCCATCGGCGCTGAACAGGTCATTATCAGCAGGCCCGAAGTTATCATCGAGCCTGATATGGGCCAGAAGGACCCCGCGGCCCAGCGGGACGCGGCGCTGCGATACTGGAGCAGGTTCAAGAACGTACCCGCCGTGACAAACGGACGGGTGTACGTCATTCCAGGCGGCGCCGTTTCGCGCCTCGGGCCGCGTCTATATGAGGCAACTGAGACGATTGCCCGATGCCTGAGGCCCCATCTTTTTGAGAACTGAGGCGATGGACCAACTGCTGACACCCAAAAAGCTCATCACTACAATGACGGCAGCACTTGCAGTGCTCGCGGTCGTGATGTTCGCATGCTCTCTGGTCGGCAGCGAGAGAATCTCACTGAGAGCCGTATTCGGCGGGCCCGGCGTCCAGTCCGCAGCGAGCCCCGACTATGAGATTTTCGTACACGTCAGGCTGCCCCGGATTGTCCTTGCCTGCCTGGTGGGCGCGGCGCTGGCCTGTTCAGGCGTCGTCTTCCAGGCTCTTTTGCGCAATCCTCTGGCCGACCCGTACATCCTCGGCATCTCAAGCGGAGCGGGATTAGGGGTGATGATCGCGGTGATCGGCGGGCTGAGCTGGACGCTCTGGGGCCGGTCGCCAATAGCGGTTTTCGCATTCGCAGGAGCATTGGGAACGGTCTGGCTGGTGTGGTTCATCGGCCGCCTGACGGGAAAGTTCCACGTCACTGGCCTCTTGCTTGCCGGGGTTGTGGTCAATGCGTTCTTTTCCGCCGTTATCATGTTTCTGACGTCGATAGCGAAGGCGGAGCAGGTTCATTCGACGATATTCTGGCTGATGGGCAATATGGCAGAGGAAGACTTCCTTGTGCTCTGGATCGGGGCCGGATGCGTGGTCGGAGGAATCGTCGCGCTGTTTTACATCAGTCCGCAGTTGAATGCCCTGAGTTTCGGCGATGAGGATGCCCGGAGCATGGGCATAAATATCTCAAGCACGCGGACAATCGCCTTTGCGGTCGCGGCCGGAATTACCGCCGTCGCGGTCAGTCTGAGCGGACTAATAGGATTTGTGGGCCTTGTCGTTCCACACGCCGTCAGGCTGGTGTTCGGCCCCGACCATCGTCGGCTGCTTCCGCTCAGCGGCGTTCTCGGGGCGATATTTCTGATCGTCGCCGATACGCTGGCACGCACGGTCATCGCTCCGGCACAGTTGCCGGTCGGCGTCGTGACGGCTATTGTCGGCGGGCCCGTTTTTCTGGTCTTATTGGTCAAACACAGCAGGAATGTGGGCGGCTTCAAATGAGCGGTATTATAGAAGTTACAAATCTGAGCTTCGGCTACGCACCGGCAAACCCGATCCTGAAGAATATCAGCTTCGAGGCGCCGTCGGGGACGTTCCTTGTCATCGCCGGCCCTAACGGGGCCGGAAAGAGCACGCTGCTCAACCTGATCTGTGGAGCACTGAAGCCTCAGTCCGGCGAGATAATGCTCGACGCCTCGCCCATCGAATCTTATAGCGCCGAGGCGCTTGCGGCAAAGGTAGCCGTGGTCAGACAGGAGTCTGTCCCGATATTCGGCTTTTCCGTAATTGAAACGGTCCTCATGGCACGGACCCCCTATTTCAGCGCGGCAGGATTTGAGAGTCAAGCCGACAGGGACATAGTCAACGATGCGCTCGAATTAACCGATACGACCCGGTTCGCGCTACGCCCGCTGACGAATTTGAGCAGCGGAGAACGGCAGCGCGTATTCATCGCACGGGCGCTCGCTCAGGATAGCCCCGTCCTGCTTCTTGATGAACCGACGAGCTTTCTGGATTTGAGGCATCAGGTCGATATATACGACCTGCTCAAAACCGCCCAGATGGAAAGAGGCAAGACAATCGTCGCTGTAACGCATGACATCAACTTGGCGGCCCAATACGGCGATGAAGCTCTGCTTCTCGGGATGGACGGCTCCTTTCAACACGGCCGTACGAGCGAGGTATTCTCCGCCGAGCACATCAGGAATGTCTTCAATGTGCAGGTCTTTGCGGGCAACATTGGCCGGGAGAGATTCTTCATCCCTTTAGGCAAACTCGCAAAAGACAGCAGACAAATCAACACCGGGCCAAACGATAATAACACTTAACCACTTAGCACGCAATATCTTACGTACAATTCAATGGTTTAGGCTTGAATAATCTCAGTGCGCTGTCTATACTTATCCAAATCGAATTGGGGCCTTCGAGAGCACAAGTAATCCTGTTCGCGGAGCACACGCCGAGATAGAATGGTGTTTTTGCGACAGAAGCACCAGACAAGGATTGCGCAGTAAGAAAGGCGGACAACGAAGTGACAGAAAAACGCAAGAATCTCTCCAGAAAAGAGGTAAGCCAAACCAGAATGAGAAAATGCAGCCTGACAAAGGATGATATCGAGATTTTCAAACAGGCGCTGCTTGAGAAGCGCAGAGAGATCCTGAGAAATGTAACTGAATTTGAAGACGAAGCTCTGAAAAAGTCGCGTCTGGACGCCAGCGGAGACTTGTCGAGTATGCCGATCCACATGGCTGACCTCGGAACCGATAACTATGATCAGGAATTCGCTCTGAATCTGATGGGCAGTGAAAGAAAACTGCTCAACGAGATCGACAATGCGCTGCAACGTATCGAAGAAGGAACATACGGTGTCTGTGAAGGCACGGGCAAACCGATACTCAAGGCCCGGCTGAAAGCCCAGCCCTGGGCAAGGTACTCCGTCGAGTACGCCCGAAAACTGGAACAGGGACCCACAAGCGAGCTGGAAGAATAGGCCCGAGTATGAAAGACAGATGTCCGATCTGTCACAAAGCCGTTAGAGCGCCCACCAGGGAACCCTCCGAAGAAACAAAGTTCTTTCCCTTCTGCTGCGAACGGTGTCGATTGGTGGACTTGGGTGCCTGCCTGGATACCCAATACAAAGTAGTTTCTGCGCCGCAGTCTGACGAATCCGACAACCCATCCGACACGACTCCCCTGCCCTCCGACGGTCGATGAACTGCAACCGGCGGGACAAATTCTTATGGAATGGGTTGAAATCGACCGATAATACGTTATAAATAACCGCGGTGGTTCTTTATTCGCACAACAGCAATTGTACCGTTCTTGAAAGGAAGCAAAATGGTCGGCGGCAAGGATTCCTCTCAATTGTTTGACGGTCTTCTGTTTCCAGGCATATTTCAAACGTTTCGCATGTCGATTCAGCCGACAAAACTAATCATTACGGCCTGCGCACTGGGCGTGATCTGCCTGGCCGGGTGGATCATGGACTTCAGCAGAACGGTCCCGGTTATCCGCGACAGCAAAGGTAAGATTGCAGAGACACAGTTACAAATTTACTTGGCCAACCCCACCCCCGACGTGCTGCGATCTGAAATTCAAAGACTCAAGGAAAGCGGTGACCGAAGCGGCGTATTCTTGACACTTTGGAACTTCTCCGGCGCGAAGTTCAAGGGTGCGGTTAATGCAGTCTTTGATCTCAAAGTTCGGGAGGTTTGGAACAATATCTACGAATGCTTCAAGGCGGCTGGATGGTCCCTGTGGTACCACCCGGTCTATTGCATCATCTTCTTCTTAATCACGCTGGCTGTGCTTTCTATCTCCGGCGGTGCGATCTGCCGGATTGCCGCTTTGCAGTTTGCCCGGGGAGAGAAACCCGGCTTGACCGAAGCGCTCCGATTCAGCGTAAAACGGTTCACGAGTTTCTTCACAACACCGCTGGCGCCAATCGGCATCATCGCCTTCATAGGTCTGTTCATCTTTCTTCTGGGGCTGATGGGAAACATACCACGGGTCGGGGAGATCATTGTGGGTATCGGTATGCCCCTGGCCTTGATTTCCGGGGCGCTGATTGCGGTTATCCTGATCGGCGCTGCGGCGGGACTCAACCTGATGTTCCCCGCCGTGGCGTATGACGGATCGGATTGCTTCGACGCAATCAGCCGCTCCTTCAGCTACGTATATGCCCGGCCATGGCGGATGGGTTTCTACACGGCGATCGCAGCGGTTTACGGCTCCATCTGCTACACATTCGTTCGTTCTTTCGCCTTTTTATCGCTCTGGATTACCCACTGGTTTTTACAGGTCATCCTCTGGGCTGGAAACAGCAGTGGAGACGTCAACAAGCTTACGGCCATCTGGCCAAAACCTGAAATCAGTACTCTACTTGGTTCTTCAAAACCGCTGGCAACCAACTGGACGGAAGCCGTGGCTGTCTTTCTCGTGCACCTGTGTGTGCTGGTTGTCGTCGGGCTGGTCGTTTCTTTCATCATCAGTTTTTATTTCTCCGCTAATACCATCATCTATTCTCTGATGCGCTCCAAAGTCGATAACACGGCTCGCGAGGATATCTACATGAATTTTGATGAGGCAGACGTTGAGGTCGCCGGGATCGAACGCAAGCCTCAACAGGAACAGCCCTCACCGCCGGGCGAACCGGAGCCGGGCTCATCTGCTGCGGACTCCTGATACAAACGGACTTTCCGCACGAGCGCATCGGAACATATTGGGCAAACGGGAACTGTAGCGCCGGGACGATATGCGTCAGACAAATACAAGCTCGCCTCAACAAAACAGGGATCAAGACCTTCCACAAGTTTCAAGCCCCCGTCCCTCGGTGCTGCTTCGTTTCCGCCGGCCGTTGATTGTCGTTGCGCACATCGTTGCTTTTGCAGCTTCTTTGATGCTGTCCTTTCTTGTGGTGCAAAACATGCAGTTCAGACGGGAATGGCTTCAACTGTATCCCGCTTTGCTGCTGTTCTTTCTTTTGGTGAAGCTGCCGGTCTTCGGGCTTTTCAAGCAGTATCGCGGCTGGTGGCGCTACGTGAGCATTTCCGATCTGCACGGGATCGTGCGGGCGTCGTTGATGAGCACGTGTATCATCGTCGCTGTGTGGTTCGCGGCGGGCCGGATCGAATCGGTTCGTACCTATCTGCCGGCGGGTTTGGACAGGCCGGCCGAAGGCGTATGTATAGCCGACATGTTTGTCACGATCCTGATGCTCGGGGGGCTGCGGATCGTCATCCGGCTGTATTATGAAGCGTTTCGCACTGCTGAGGCGGGCCGGTTAAAGCGATTTCTTATCGTCGGTGCAGGCAACGCCGGCGAGGCCCTGCTGCGGGAAATCGCCCGCATGCCGGTCACTCAATATGACGTCGTCGGTTTTATCGACGACGAGCCAATCAAACAGGGCACCCACATTCACGGGATACCGGTCCTCGGTGCCGTTGAGCAACTGCCGAAAATCTGCAAGGACCACAACATCGAAGAGATTGCCATTGCCATGCCCTCGGCAAGCCCCCGGCAGCGTAGGCGCGTCATCCAGGTTTGTGAAGGCGCCAAAGTGCGATTCCGCACCGTGCCGTCGATCACGGACATCGCGTCCGGCAAGCTCTCCGTCTCTCAGATTCGAGACGTCGATATCAACGATTTGCTGGGTCGAGAGACCGTGCGGCTCGACCTCGACCTGATAGAGACCTTTGCCCGCGACAAGACCATCCTGGTGACCGGGGCCGGCGGATCCATCGGCTCGGAGATGTGCCGGCAGTTATGCCATTTCAAGCCGAAGCTGCTTGTGCTCGTCGAGCAGGCCGAAAATCCATTGTTCTATACAGAACGAGAGCTGCGCAAGTCCTTCTCCACTGTCCAGCTCAAGGCGATTATCTGCAACATTACCGACAAAGCCCGCGTGGATGATATTTTCGAAACGTATAAACCGCAGGTTATCATTCACGCCGCCGCTCATAAGCACGTGCCCCTGATGGAGCTTAACGCCGGCGAGGCCGTGAAGAACAATATTCTGGGCACGCAGATCGTCGCCGATGCCGCAGAGCAGTGCGGCTCCGGCCACTTCGTGATGATCAGCACCGATAAAGCCGTCAACCCGACCAGTATCATGGGCTCGTCCAAACGAATCGCAGAGATGTACATTCAGGACCTGAGCCGAACGAGCAAAACGCATTTCGTCACCGTGCGATTCGGCAACGTCCTGGGCTCGGACGGCTCGGTTGCCCCTATCTTCAAGAAACAAATAGCCGAAGGCGGCCCCGTCACGATCACGCATCCCGACATGAAGCGGTACTTCATGACCATACCCGAGGCCAGCCAGCTTGTCCTGCAGGCGGCCGCGATGGGAAAAGGCGGAGAGATCTTCGTGCTCGACATGGGTGAGCCGGTCCGAATCGTCGATCTGGCCAGAGAGCTTATCACGCTCAGCGGCTTTCGGCCCGGCGAAGATATCGAGATGGTTTTTACGGGCCCCAGAGCCGGCGAAAAGCTCTTCGAAGAGCTCTCCATAGAAGGCGAAGACATGCAGCGCACAAGCCATCCCAAAATCAGCGTATGGAAGAATATTCCAATGGACCGTGACCGGCTCCAGGCGGCAATACTGGAACTGGTGACTATCGCCCAATCACAGGACCACCATGAGATAGCGCAAAAAATCAAACAGCTCGTGCCCGAATATACCGGCGGAAACAATACGAATTGAGCCGCTCTGATTTCTCAAAGAATCCCAATAACGACTGAAAAACGGCTAACCGAATCGCATTCCGCCACCGAATGTCGATACGCGCTCAAATTCACCCTCTCGGTGGAATTCAATTGACCCAACAAGGCTAATCTGCAATCATATTCGGTGATTTTGGCCTCATTTTGCCCTATTTGTTAGAGGAACTTTTTGTGATCGTGCTGGTCTAACTGAGGAGAAAGGTTTTGACGGAAGCCGCTAACGCCGATATTCGACCCCGAGAGGCTGATCCTGAAGACATCAGCAAGGGCGACGCTTTGCTGATTGAGCAATTTCGGCGGGGTGATCCTGCGGCGACGGAACGGCTTATCGTCAAATACCAGAATCGTATTTACAACGTGGTGCTGAGAATCTGTGCGGATCCGGACGACGCCGCGGAACTTACGCAGGAAACTTTTGTCAAAATATTAGAGAATCTGGGCAAATTCGAGGGCCGAAGCAGTTTTTATACGTGGGCGTTCAGAATCGCTGTGAATTTGACCCTGAATTACTGCCAAAGGAACGCTAAGCTGGCCGTCCGGTCGCTCGATACCGAGGAGGAACCGTACAGCAGCCCGCCGGCAAAGCAGGCGCTCAAAGAGTTGTTGAGCGACGACAGCTCACCCGACCCGGAGGCCGTGGCTCAGAACCGAGAGCTGCACGAGATCGCGATTGCAGCGCTGAACAAATTGGATGAGACACACAAAGCGGTGCTCGTGCTGCGGGACATCGAAGGGATGAGTTACGCCCGGATTGCAGAGGTGCTGGGCATCGAAATAGGAACGGTCAGAAGCAGATTGAGCCGGGCCAGAACGAAGCTGAAAGATATTTTGGAGGCTATTTTGCGATGAAAGAGAATTCGGACGAAAACAAATACGCTGCAAATGTGCGTATCGACGAATTGCTCAATAGCTTCATCGACGGCGAGCTTACAGCCGCACAGCAGATCCAGGTCGAACACCTGATCACGCAGGACGTGCAAATTGCACAGCGGCTGCGCCAACTGCAAAGGTGCAGGATGTTAGTCGGCTCCCTGCCGTGTGCACAGGTCCCGCTTGAGGTGGCGGAAGGCATAAGGGCGCGACTTGAATTGCCAATTGGCGATTTTCGATTTTCAATTTTCAATCGGCAATCAAAAATCGAAAATCGAAAATCCATTCGCAGGGTCCTGGCTGCCGCCGCGATGATCGGGCTGGTCGCCGTCTTAGCGGCTGTGATTTACACAATTCTGACTCCCCATGCAGCGTCGGAAAGGCCCGTTGCCATAGAATCCAGGCAAGTCCGCCCGGGGATGGCTGGCGCCACTTCCGTGACCGGCTTCAGCGGCCGTCTTGAGATCAAAACAGGTGACCTGGCGTCCGTCAGCGCATTCGTCAACAGAGCAATCGAGGATAGAGACCTCTCAGACACTGTCCAGCAGGATAAACACATTTACTCTTTGAGCTGCACTACGAAACAGTTCAATGCCCTGCTGGCCGACCTGGAGACGATATGGCATGGGCTTGACTCGACAACATTGTTCGTGAACACCGAGGTATTCGGCAAGCCGGTCGCCGTCAATAACGTCACGACCGCGCAGATCGCACAGATTGCCGATCAAAACAACCTTCAGAAGCGCCTCGAGGTGGCAAAGAGTTTTGACGCGTTGAACACCCTGGTCGCGCGACTGCCTGACCGACAGATACAGTCGGCCATAGAGGGAGCAGACAACAATCCGATCCGCGAATGGCGGGCGCCAAAACCGGTCCTGACCAGTCCCAGCAGGGAGACCACCAGAAAACCGTCGAACCAGACTCAGGAGCCCAAGACAATCAATCTGACGATTGTAGTGAATTGGTAGGGATGCTTGACATACAACAGTGCTGTCTGGTGGTTGTGGACGTGCAGGGCAAGCTGGCCCAGTTGATGCACGGCAGGGAGGTACTGTTCAAGAACATTCAAATCCTCATCCAGGCCGCCAAAATCCTGGATATTCCAATCTTGTGGGCTCAGCAGTGCCCCGCCGCTCTTGGGCCGACGGTCCCCGATATCGCGGAGCTTCTTACCGGCCATGAGCCGATAAACAAATCCGCCTTCAGTTGCTGCGGCAACGAAACGTTCAACGCCAAGCTGAACGAGCTAAGATGCAACCAGGTTCTGCTGTGCGGCATCGAGACCCACGTCTGCATTTATCAAACAGCCGTCGATTTGCTCCGCAAGGGCTTTGCCGTGGATGTACCCGCCGATGCTGTCTCCTCAAGGACGCTGGAGAATAAGCAGATTGCACTGCAACGAATGGCTGGGCTCGGCGTCAACATCAGTTGCGTCGAGATGGCCCTGTTCGAGCTGCTCCGAACCGCCGAACATCCGAAATTCAGACAAATCGCCAAACTGATAAAGTAATCGCCGAGCACGCGGCCCCCGCGTCTTGCTTGGCAAGACAGTAGCGGGGGGCCTGCGCGCGCAGGCGTCCTGAGCGGAGCCGAAGGACCCGCTCTTTTTTTTTCGCACCATTTCTGCGTTTTCACGGCAAAACCCGGGCCGGCCGAAATAATTTCAAAAGTTCTCAGTTTTTTTTCTTGACACATTCGACATGTGTAGAATATTCTCTAACTTAATAGAATAAGGAGTCTGAGATATGCCGAAGTCGAGAAAAACCGAGATACCCTGCCGCCGCCAGCCTGCCACGGAATTAACTGAAGCCGAATGGGAAATCATGAAGGTGGTTTGGGAGAAAGAACCATGTGCGGCAGGCACGGTCCAGGAGTCGCTGGTCGAGAGCAGAAGCTGGGCTTACAGCACGGTCAAAACAACAATGGACCGCATGGTCGAGAAGGGATTCCTGGAGATAGAGAAGATCCGCAACTTGCAGCTTTTCAAATCCCGTATCAGTGAAGTGGACGCCAGGCGGGGCGAGTTCCACAAGATGCTCAAGCGTGCCTTCGACGGTGCCTTGACACCGATGATGCAATTCCTGATCGAGCACGAGGGTCTTTCGAAAGAAGAAGCATCCCAATTACGAATGCTGGTTGATAAACAAAGTACAGAAGGCGGGAGAAAGGAAAAGGCGAGAAATGAATCATCTAATCAATAATCTTACCACGGCCCTTAATGGCCTGGGCGCCGGATTCTGTGATTATGCGGGGAGCATGTTCGTCCAGGCCGGCATGCTGATTGTTGCTCTTTTGATCGTCGATCTTCTGATACGAAAACGCGTCCGGGCGACTTTTCGGTACTGGATGTGGATGTTAGTGTTTGTCAAGCTCCTCTTGCCGCCAACATTATCTCTGCCGACGGGGATCGGCTATTGGCTTGGCTATCACTTTGTTGCCGACCCTATTGCAGCACACCAGCCTGCCGATGTCACGCTGCTCGATCCTTCAGTCGAGACTACGCCTCCGGTAATCGCACAAAGCCCTTACGAGCCTGTCATTCCGGCTGTGTCTGATTCTCCGATAACAAGCGCACCTTCGGATTCACCCGTTGCGGAAAATCTGAACGCCCTCACATGGCAGGGAATTCTCTTTGGCTTCTGGATTGTTGGTGTGTTGGCAATTACGGCACTGTTGGTCCAGCGTATCTTTTTTCTTCGACGTCTGATGACGCAAAGTGAACCTGTGAAAAATGGCTTAGTTCAGGTGCTCGATCATTGCCGCCGGCAGCTTGGACTTCGTCGAAATATACAGTTGAGGCTGTCGCATAACGTCGCCAGCCCTGCGGCTTGCGGATTGTTTCATCCGGCGATTCTAATATCGAATGGAATTCTGGAACGATTATCACAGGAGAAGCTCAGGGCGGTCCTGATCCACGAACTGGCCCATATCAAGAGGGACGATTTGTGGATCAATTGCGCGCAGACCTTTCTCCAAATCGCGTATTTCTACAATCCGTTCGTTTGGCTGGCAAATGTAGTCGTTCGCAGAATCCGCGAGCAGGCCGTCGATGAAATGGTGCTGGTAGCACTTGGCGCGGAGGCTAAGAGCTACAGCAATACTCTCATAGACGTAGCTGAGATGGCATTTTCCCAACCAGCCCTTGGCCTGCGCCTCGTGGGCGTCGTCGAATCGAAAAAAGCTTTGCAGGGCAGGATCAGACGCATGTTGGTCCAACCTGTACCCAAGAGTGCAAGACTCGGAGCTCTTGGCGTGCTGACGGTACTGTTTTTTGGTTTGGTGTTATTGCCGATGGCAAGAGCACAGAAACAGCCCGTTGACAACACTTCCGGCGTCTTGGATTCGGATAAGGATGGACTGGAGAATGGATTGGAGGCAGAGCTGGGCACGAATCCCCAGTCCTCCGATACCGACAGTGACGGACTTTCCGACTATGATGAATACTGCAAGTATCGCACAGATCCCACGAAGAAAGACAGCGACGGCGATGGTAAACCAGATGGCGATTGGGAGGAACGGAGGGAATACGCCTATTCTATACGGGCTATTTGCGAAATCAGGCCCCCATCGAGCATGGACATGATTAACGATTTGTACCAGGATGCGCGTCCCGTTGAGAAGAAGGCATCGCTCGAGGACGCAAGAATAGTAGAAGTACTCATATTTCCTTTTGCAACGGCTCACGTATATGGTCAGCCATTTCCAAAAGAGAATCTTGATAAAGAGCTGAGAGAATACATCCAGCCTACCGCCTCGATGAATTTTTCACCTGAGATGATAGAAAACGTCAAGGACATCGTTCAGGGTACGGCGACCGACGTGGAAGCCATAGAGAAAATGCTGCGTTGGATGGATAGCGAAACCTCCCTGGTGACGGAAATGCCGCACTGGGAGTATCTGAACATCATTGACGGCAAGATCGTCTGGCACAAGTCGCTCGGGAGCCCGGAACAGGATAAACAGTTCCTTGAGACCAATTTCCTGGGCGATTCGATGTTCAAGAAAAAAGTGCATGGAACATGCAGCTCGACGGCGATTTTGAGAGGCACGATGTTCCGTGCCGCGGGGCTGCCAACAAGGCTTATCCAGACCTTGCCGCTAATGACGCGGTACTCGGAGGACCCTGAGCCTCTGGCTGACCAGCTCCGTATGCGGGAAATGGCAGATGGCTATGCCTGGGGCCCAGGCAATGGCGGCGCGAACCATACGTACAACGAGGTTTTCCTGAACAGCCGCTGGGTGCGCGTTGACAATTCCATAGGCACCGGTCCTTTTGTTGGAAACAAGCTGTTCGTCAAAGCCTGGTCGTCGGCAAGCTGGAACAACCTGAAGGAGGAATGGAACGATAAGCGTTGTTTCAGAGCCACACACGTCTCGGATGCGTATCCAAAGTATAAAGCCGCATCGACGAAAGTGGATATGGCTATCGAGGACGGGGGTTTGACAGTGACCAGGCAGCCTGATGGCGTTTTTGGAGCAGTGATCAGAATCTATAACAAAGGCTCACTGCCAAGCCCTCAGTTTGGCGTCAATTTCTATGCTGGAGACCCTGACAAAGGCGGAAGACTTCTTGCACAGCACGCAGCCGGCCCTATCATGCCGGGCGGGGACTGGGGAGAGTATAATCCTCATCTGGAGTTCAGGTCCGGCGAAGCTACCATCTTTGTAGTGATTGATCCAGATAATCGTGTGGACGAGTCAGACGAGACGAACAATAAAGCCTCTAAAGTAATTCCGGAGAGACAACCGAAGCAATCGATTGAAATTGACACATCAAATAAACGAACGACGCAGACAGAAGCTGAAATGACTGCAGAAGAGAGAGAAAAAGTAGAAAGAAAAGTTTCAGAAGTTGATATCACGCCTGCAGATTTTGATATTCTCTTGGATAAGAAACGAGAGACTTGCGCTCTCGTGGTTTCAATACATAACAAGAGTAGTCTCACTATCCCAAGATTTAAACTGAGGTTTTATAAGGGTGATCCAAGCGATAATCTGGATGAGGCGGGGAATGAACATGAAGGCTGGCATGGAGCGGGGCCCATTGAGCCCAGTAAGAAATGGGTCGAAGGTACGCGGGATTTTCATTTGCCAGATGGCCAATATGAGTTCAGCGTTTTTTTGGATTGTGACAATAATATTTCCGAGATTGACGAAGACAATAACCAGGCTGTATTGCAGGTCAAAATCGAGAACGGCCAGATTGCCGATAAATCGGTGACATGTCCCAGCAACTCGAAAACTTGAAACTTGTTTCGGATCCAGGATTTAACGCCTCGTACAGGTTTCTATAAAAAACATTTTTTTCGCTGAAAAATAATGGTTCGCATTTGTTCACAAGCATGGAAAGCAAGGAATACCCTTGTTTCCGGGCCAAGAAACACGTTTTGAAAAACCTGTACACGGCTTAGGATTTATATATTTGGACTTGCTTGGTTTGTGCAAAGATAAGCTTATGCCGATTTCTTTTTGTCTTTTGCGGCGGGTTTGGCTTTTTCGGTGGGCTTTGAATCTTTGGTCTCGGTTTTCTTTTCCGAAGCGGGGGTTACAGGAGCTTTTTTCTCGCTTTCCGATCCTTTTTTGTAGCTGTCGCTTCTGTAGTCGGTTTCGTAGAAGCCGGAGCCTTTGAAGATGATGCCAGCGCCGGCGCCGATGAGCCGCTGCACACCTGTTTTTCCACAGCTCGGGCATTTCCGGATGGGCTTGGCCGTCATGCTTTGGAACTTCTCAAATCGGTGCTCACACTTTCGACACACATATTCATACGTCGGCATGACAATTACTCCGTATCGGTTGTTTCACACTCGCCGGCTGCCTGTTCCGTCGGCTGCGTTTCCTGCTGCGGATCCGTCTGGGCCGCCGGTAATTTGTTGACAACCACCCGGCTTGGTCGGATAACCCGACCATTCAGCTTATATCCCTTCTGAAACTCTTCCAGCACAATCCCCTCTTTCTTCTCGGCGTTGGCCTGATGCGTCATGGCCTCGTGCACGGCCGGATCGAATTCTTCGCCCAGGGCGTTTACCAGCTCCACATTATGCGATTTTAGAACGTCGAGCAACTGGTCGTAGATGATCCGGACGCCCTTAACGAGCACGTCCACGTTCTCCGCCGATTGCGCGCTTTGGAGCGTATGCTCAAAATTATCCAGAACCGGCAGCAGCGTTTTGATGAGCCGTTCTTTCTCATAGCTGAGGGTATCGGCTATTTGTTTGGGCACCCGCTTTTGAAAATTCGCATAGTCGGCGCTGACGCGCTGGAGCTTGCCAAAAAGCTCATCCTTTTCTTTCTGCAGGGACTCCACCGCGGCACGAAGTGCTTCCAGCTCGCCCTTCTTTTCCTTTGGCTCCTGGGCGGCCGCGTCGGGCGAACCTTCAGCTTTTGGCTCTTCTGGTTCCTTATGTCTCATCAGTGATTACCAAGATGTTTTTTCAGCTTCTCGAAGAAGCCTACCGATTGAGGAGAAACACGCTTATTCTCGGTTTTGGCGAATTCTCTGAGCAGTTGCTGCTGCTCGTCACTGAGCCTCGTCGGCGTTTCAATCGCGATCTGCACGAGCTGGTCGCCGGTTCGGTGCGTCCTCACATCGGGCAGCCCCTGGCCCTTTATTCTGAAGATGCTGCCATATTGGGTCCCGGGCGGAACTTTCAAACCCTGCGTACCATTAATGCTCGGCACGTCAATCGTCGCCCCCAGAGCCGCCTGCGTGAAGCTTATCGGAACCACTGCAATCAGGTCATTCCCATCTCGCTGGAGGAACTCGTGCGGCGTCACTCGAACGTAGCAGTACAGGTCGCCTCTCGGTCCGCCGCCTCGCCCGGGCTCGCCCTCGCTGGCCACTCGTATGCCCTGCCCTTCGTGAACGCCGGGCGGTATCTTGATATTGACGGTTCTTTTTTTGGGGATTCTGCCGCTGCCCCTGCATTTCTTGCAGGGATTCGTAATGACCTGACCGCTGCCCCCGCATTGTCCACAGGTCGAAACCATCTGGAAGAAGCCGCCCCCCCTTGCGACCTGTCCCGTCCCGCGGCACGCAGGACACTGCCCCGGCGAGCTTCCCTTGGCGCTGCCGGTGCCGTCGCACTCGGTGCATGCATCCTGACGGGTAAACTCGATGGTCTTTTCCGCCCCCCGGGCGATATCGTTGAGGGTCAGCTCGACGGTGGTTTCAAGATCGTACCCGCGAGCCGGTCCGGCATGTCTCGACCTGCGGCTGCGAGCACCAAAAATGTCGCATAGGAAGTCCTCCATCCCGAACATGTCTTCGAAGATACTGCCAATGTCCTGCCACTTCATTCGGGAGAAGTCGTGCATGCCGGCGCCGCGCAGACCCTCGTGTCCGAACTGATCGTACCTCTGCCGTTTGTCCTGATCGCTCAGAACCTCGTAGGCCTCGGCGCATTCCTTGAACTTGGCTTCGGCGTCCTTATTATCCGGATTTTTGTCCGGATGATACTTCATCGCCATTCGCCGATAGGCGCGCTTAATCTCGTCAGCGGAAGCATTCTTGCCTACGCCCAGGACTTCATAGCAATCGCGCTTGGCCATAATCTTCTAAAGTGAGTTAAAGTGACACCTACGTGTCATCCTGAGGCGCAGTCGAAGGATCTGGCCAACGAAAGGGAGATTCTTCGCTTCGCTCAGAATGACAGCTTCGCTGTCACTTTAAGCACCTAAACTTCTTATCGTACCGAGCCGGCTATCGGCGCTTCGTCTTTGTCTTTCAGCTCGGTCACTAATACGCTCGTCGTCAGCATCAAGCCCGCCACCGAAGCCGCCATTTCCAGCGCCGTTCGGGCGACCTTCGCCGGGTCGATAATCCCGGCCTTGAACATATCGACGAACTGGTCCGTGTTGGCGTCGTAGCCGATGTTCTTGCCCTTTTCGAGAAGCTGGGCAACAATGACATCTCCTTTTTCGCCACAGTTTTCCACAATCTGAGTCGTCGGGCTCTTGAGCGCGCTGATGACAATGTCAAAGCCGATCTTCTCATCGCCCTTGGCCTTTGCTCTGGCTTTCTCTACTTCGGGAATCGCACGCAGAAACACGACACCCCCGCCGGCGACAACACCTTCCTCGGCGGCAGCCCTGGTCGCGTGAAGCGCATCATCCAGCAGGTCCTTACGTTCCTTCATTTCCGTCTCGGTTGCGGCGCCCGCATTGATCACGGCTACGCCGCCGGTCAGCTTGGCCAGGCGCTCCTGGAGTTTCTCGCGGTCGTAATCGCTGGTCGTCTTTTCGATCTGGTTACGAATCTGGTCACAGCGGGCGGTCACGTCCTTCTTCTTGCCGGCTCCTTCGATGATCGTCGTCCGTTCCTTGTCCACGACGACTTTCCTGGCCTGACCCAACTGCGACAGCTCGATGCTTTCCAGCTTGATGCCCAAATCCTCGGTGATCACCTGCCCGCCGGTCAGGATGCCGATATCGGCCAACATGGCCTTGCGGCGGTCGCCAAAGCCCGGTGCCTTGACCGCACAGGTCTTCAATATACCCTGCAGCCGGTTAATCACCAGGGCCGCCAGCGCCTCGCCCTCGACGTCTTCGGCGACAAGCAACAGGGGCCTGCCGACCTGAGCGATTCTTTCAAGCAGCGGAATCAGCTCGCGAAGATTGGATATTTTCTTCTCGTGCAGCAGGATGTAAGCATCCTCAAAAACCGTTTCGAGCGTCTCGGGGTTAGTCATGAAGTACGGCGAGATGTACCCTTTGTCGAACTGCATTCCCTCGACAACGTTCAGCTCATTCTCCATGCCCTTGCCTTCTTCGATCTCGATGACGCCTTCCTTGCCGACCTTGTCCATGGCATCGGCCAGAATCTCACCGACCAATGGATTGTTGTTCGCGCTGACCGTCGCCACCTTTGCAATATCATCATGGCCCTTCACGGGAACACTGGTCTCCCGGATGAACTTGGCGGCCGCTTCCGCCGCCTTACTGATTCCCCGCTGGAGGGTCATCGGGTTCACGCCGGCCGTGACGTATCGTAAGCCCTCGGTGTAGATCGCCTCGGCCAGAACGGTGGACGTCGTCGTGCCGTCGCCGACAAGGTCAGACGTCTTGCTGGCGACCTCATTGACCATCTTGGCGCCCATATTCTTGAACGGCTCGGGCAGCTCGATCTCCTTGCTGACCGAAACGCCGTCCTTTGTCACTTTCGGAGAGCCCCAGCTCTTGTGCAGAATAACGTTCTTGCCGGTCGGCCCGAGTGTGACCTTCACCACATCGGCCAACTGGGACAGACCCTCTTTGAGCTGGGCTCGCGCTGCATCATCAAACATCAATTGTTTTGCCATTTTCGTTTCCTCTTCTCAAATTATGTATTGCCGTTTTGCCCTTCCCTTGTCGCTCCGAGCTCAACGTAATATTTCACCTTTCCACGATTCCGAGGACATCGCTCTCTTTGAGGATGACGTACTTTTCGCCGTCGATTTCGACGTCGCTGCCGATGTACTTGGCGTAGATCACTTCGTCCTTATTCTTAACGGACATTTTGGCTCGCGTGCCGTCATCCAGGATTTTGCCGGGCCCGATGGCGACGACTGTACCGATCTGCGGTTTTTCTTTTGCCGCGTCCGGCAGAATGATTCCGCCGGCGGTCTTCTCTTCGGCTTCCGATTGTTTGATGACAATTCTATCATCCAGAGGTCTAAGTTTCATAACTCACTCCTTATCTATAATTTGTTTCCATTGATTGACTAATCGTTAGCTCTTTATTTCCAGCACGACAACTGTGTTAATCCTATCGGGCGCCTCCCGCGGCACGCTGACCACGACGCCGTCTGCGGCTCGCGTCACAGGCAGCTTGGCGCGTTTTTTATCAGCCAGCAAATACGCCTTCCTGACCTCGTTTTTGAGACCGGGAACTTCGAGCTTTCCGTTTGCCGGCCAGTCGAAAACATGCAGATACAGCTTGCCGGGCTTTGCCGTGCAGCGGCCCCACGGCACCTCGCCGATGGGGCTGGCGGTCGCGCCATAGATGCTTTCGCTATTGACCTTCATCCACTGCCCCACCGCAGCCAATCGCTCGACGCTGGGGCCGGGAATCTGGCCCTCAGAAGTAGGCCCGACATTGAGCAGGAAGTTGCCGCCTTTGCTGGCGATGTCCGCCAACTTGCGAAGCAGGTCCTCGCTCGACTTCCAATTATGGTCGTAGGACTTGTAGCCCCATGTGTCGTTCATCGTCATGCAGGATTCCCAGTCCACGCCGGGCAGGCCCTTGGCCGGAATCTGCTGTTCAGGTGTCCCGAAGTCGCCGGCGTATTCCTGGTCGCCTTTGCTCAGGCCTTCCATCCCCTTGCGGCCCTTGCCGACGCGGTTGTTGATGATGATATTCGGCTGAAGGCCCAGGACATAATTATACAGGTCCTTGCCCTGCGGCTCGGTCCAGTCTCCTATCCATTCCCCGTCGAACCACAATACTCCCAGAGGGCCGTAATTGGTGATAAGCTCTTTGAGCTGGGGCTTCATGTAGTTTTCGGCGTAGCGCGCGAAATTGGGATTCGATTGCTTGGTGTCGTTATAGTTCGGATAGAAAGGCGCCTGTGCATCGGGATGATGCCAGTCCATGATCGAGTGGTAGAAGCAAAGCTTTATGCCCTGCTTCTTACAGGCCCTGGACAATTCCCTGAGCACGTCGCGCTTGAACGGTGTCGCATCAACGATATCGTAATCGGTCACCTTCGAATCCCACAGGCAGAAGCCGTCGTGGTGTTTGCTCGTAATTACGATGTATTTCATCCCGGCGTTTTTCGCGATACGCACCCATTCGTCGGCGTCGAACTTGACGGGATTGAATTGCCTGGCTAATTGCTCGTACTCGGAAACCGGGATGTGGGCTCGCTCCATAATCCACTCGCCGATGCCCTTGACTTGTTCGCCTTTCCATTCGCCGGCGGGCACGGCGTAAAGACCCCAGTGGATAAACATGCCAAATCGAGCCTCACGCCACCACTCCATCCGCTCGTCCTTGCCCAACGCATGTTTTCCTCCCGGCAAATCAACAGACTTCGCCTCTTGCCGGCAGCCTGCAATCCAAAGTGTGCACAGAACGGCGATGATTAACGCTGAGCATGTTCGGCCTCGAATCCATCCCTCATGCCTGCACCGCCGGATCATGTTCTCATTCATGTTCGCGCCTCCCTGTTCTACATCATATCCATATCTTCGCCGTAACCGCCGCCCGGTCCGCCAGGAGCGCCGGAGCGTCCGGCTTCCTTTTCCTTCGGCTTTTCCGTAACCAGGCAATCCGTCGTCAACAACAGGCCGGCGATGCTCACGGCGTTCTGTAGCGCGATGCGGGTCACCTTGGCCGGGTCGATGACGCCGGCTTCCAGCAGGTCTTCGTATTTATCCGTGCTGGCGTTGTAACCGAAGCCGCCCTTGCCTTCCGCCACTTTGCTGACGACGATATTCGCAATCGCCCCGGCGTTCTGAGCGATACAGTAGCACGGCATTGAAAGCGCCTTGGCCAGAATATTGGCGCCGGTTTGCTCATCCCCTTCGAACTTCAGCTTCTTGACGGCCTCGATGCACCGAATCAGCGCCACGCCTCCGCCCGGCACGATCCCTTCTTCGATGGCCGCACGCGTAGCGTGAAGGGCGTCCTCGATGCGGGCCTTCTTTTCCTTCATCGCTGCTTCACTGGCCGCTCCGACGTTGATTTGAGCCACCCCACCCGTCAGTTTGGCCAGCCGTTCCTGAAGCTTCTCGCGGTCATAATCGCTGGTTGTAACTTCGATTTCGTCTTTGATCTGCTTTATCCTGCCGTTAATGGCGTCCTGACTGCCCGCTCCCTCGATAATGATCGTATCATCGTTGTCGATGGTTACCTTCTTGGCCTGACCGAGCTGTTTGGCGCTGATATTCTCCATCTCGATTCCCAGGTCCTTGAAAATCGGCTCAGCCCCGGTCAATATGGCTATATCCTCGAGCATGGCTTTTCTGCGATCACCGTAGCCGGGAGCTTTCACGGCGGCGACCCGCAGGATGCCCTTTAACTTATTGACGACCAAAGTAGCCAGCGCCTCGCTTTCGACGTCCTCGGCGATGATCAGCAGCGACTTCTTGGCCTTTGCAACCTTCTCAAGCAGCGGCACGAGCTTGGCCACGTTGCTGATTTTCTCCTCGTAAACGAGAATGAGCGGCCTTTCCAGCTCGCAGACCATGTGGTCCATGTCGGTCGCAAAGTGGGGCGACAGATACCCGCGGTCGAACTGCATACCTTCGACAAACTCAACGGTCGTCTCAAAACTCTTGCCCTCTTCCACGGTGATCACACCGTCCTTGCCGACGCGCTGGAAAGCATCCGCCATGATCTTGCCGATTTCCGCATCGTTGTTGGCTGAAACCGAAGCGATATTGATAATGTCGTTGGCCTTGGTAATGTCGATCGGCTTTGCCAGCGACACGAGCTTTTCCGTAACAGCCTGAGCGGCCTTCTGCATTCCACGGTTCAGTCCCATGGCATCAGCGCCGGCTGCAAGGTTCTTGTAGGCCTCCTTGAACAGCGCCTCAGTCAGCACTGTAGCGGTCGTTGTGCCGTCGCCGGCGATTTTCGAGGTCTTGCTTGCCGCTTCCTTGACCAGTTTCGCGCCGAGGTTCTCGTTCTTGTCAACGAGGTCGATTTCTTCGGCAACGGTTACGCCGTCCTTGGTCACGGTTGGGCCGCCCCAACTTTTGTCAATGACGGCGTTTCGGCCTCTCGGACCGAGCGTCACCTTCACAGCCGCTGCGAGCTTTTCCACACCGGCCAAAAGCTTGGCCCGTGCTTCAGATTCAAATGCTAATTCTTTGACTGCCATAATTGCTTGCCTCCATAAATGAACTGCCTGATGGGGAACTCAATCGCTAATCCTTTGTCAATCCTGCACTTACAATAGCCCTGCACATCTTATGTTTGTTCAGACTTGCCGTATTGTCCAATTCTGGGCAAAGTAGCAAAGAATATACCAGTTAGTGCCCAGCCAGGATATCATTTTGATCAGTTTACGATAAATGCCGCATTAACAAGTAATTACGCAACGCAAAAATCAAATTTAACGCAATCAGCCCTGGATTTCTGCCTGAGAAAGGTGCCATTTTTGGCACTGATATTGGCCCTCTTACGCCAAGATGACAGGTCTGTTATATGAATATGGGGCTTATACTGTTTACTCAGCATAAGCCCCCGATGCTTTCTTGTTTACGGTTTAGCCAAAGCAGGTTCTGAACGGGAAACAGCCGCAGAGCGTCGCGGTTTTCAACGTTGTACCGGCACCCGTGGGGGCATGCTTTCGCAGACTTTCTTGATGATCTTCTGCACCTGCTCGGCCTGTTGAGGGGATAGCGCCTGGCCTGCAACGCCGCCCAAAACGCCGCCTATAATGCCGCCCGCGACCCGGTCGCGTGTATCACCGCCGGCAACAGTAGCACCGACGGCGGCGCCAGCGGCGACCCCGAGAATAGTGGAGAAGGTCTTGCCCGTACTGCCTGAGCCGTTGCCGATCCAAAGGACGCTGCCGTCTTCAACACTGACGATTTTCGCCGTCATGTTTATTTCTTCTTTGTACGTCGGTATGTTGATGAGCATGACGGCCGGCACGTTCAGAATGCGTCCTGCTTTGGCCGCGTCCTGGTCGCTGGTTACGCCGGAAGACTGGAATTGCTGCTCTTTCAGCAAAGCCTGAACTTGCGCCCGCTCCACGGGCGTGTACCCTCTCTTCATCAGCTCCATCGAAAAGAAGTCGCCGATCTGATTCTTGACCGCGTCGCCCCGCACCGAGCCGGAAACCTCAAGGACGGCAATCTTATCGAGTGTACTGAAATTGAAACCCGCCCTGGAGTAGCTTTCCCCTTTGCCTGTGGCACAGCCGCCAACCACTAAGGCTCCTAACAATGTGCAAAGACATACCGTTCTCATGGCCTAATGCCTCCTGCAAAAACAAACCTAACAATAAGTCGCACAATTACACTCTGTGGTATTTAATTCATTCGCACGTCGCTGTCAATTATTTTTATTTTTCGTAACATTTGACTTCATTTGGTTGTCTTGTATAATATAGTCCGCGAACAACTCAATCGAGAAGAAGCGCGGCGATTCGGATTTTTGCGAGAAAGGAGCGACCTTTACCATCCAAGTGCTTTACGACACCCAGGAGTTGTGCGGCAAAGTAACCGCAGCGCGCCAGATTGTGATCAGCCGGAATTAGAGGACTATCGCCGGCCGAAATGGAGGCCTGTTTTTAAGTTTTTCTTGTAGCGAAAACGGCTCCGTACCGTCGATAATACCGAAGGGAGATAAGAGAGAAACAGGAGAACCGACAATGATCTCTACACGGGCCAACAAATGTAGATTCACGGATTCGCTCATCATTGTTTTGCTGCTCCTGGCAGCCGGAGCGTGCTTCTGCCAGGCCCAGGAACCCAACAAGCCCGATTCGGCTATGGGCGAGCTGAAACTGGAGGGCAAACATATCGAGCGCCTCGTCTTGCGTCGAAATGATGGTCACGCGGAGACATTCAATAACCCTGGGGAAATCATTACGTTGCCGGCAGGCGAATATCTGTTGCAGGAGGTCCGCTTGAAGGGCGCTTACGCCCGGAATCGCCTCAGCGGTGGTGAGCAGATAATGGTAAGGGCGGGCCAGCAGGAAGTCCTCAAAGTCGGCGCTCCACTGGTCCCAACCATCAAAGTGCAACGGCAGGGTCGGATATTGCGGCTCAGCTATGAACTTCTCGGTGCAGGCGGCGAAACCTATACCGGTGGCGATAGGAGTAAACCGCCGACGTTTGCCGTTTACAAGGGGCAGAAAAAAATCGCCTCCGACAAATTCGAGTTCGGCTGAGGCAGCACCTGCTCGTACTCGTGGCGAGTACCCCCGACAGTATTTGGTCAGTTGAGGATCGTGGCGTCCGCCGCTGCCGACCTTGGCGATTTGGGACAGCAACAGGGCAACGCGACAAACTTCGACTGGAAGTGGTATTACAGCATCACGGCATTCGTGCCAGCAGTGGTCTTGCTTGGAGTGATCGTACTGATCAAAGCCAACCGTCATCCTGCCGTGCTTCTTATTCTTCTGCCTTTGCTGATTGTGAATTTGCTATGGTTCGCTGTGGCCTGGCTCCTGCATTTTTCCTCGTCCGCCAGGATGCAATATAACCCGATCATGGTCTCGTATGCCGCGGCCATTGCCATGTTGTGGCTGTGCGCGCCCAAGCTCGGCAACCGCAATCGGTTTGTCACGTTCCTTCTGGCTTCTGCCATCACGGCAGCGCTGTGTTTCGTGGGTATCGTATCTTATCTTGGGTGGGGATTCCCGGGAGAGGCCATGGCAGGTCTGATAGTGCTCGCTGTGATGGTCGTGGCGGTGCTGCTCGCCTTTGCACTGGCCGGCTGGTGCTGTCGTAATCGCTACGGTCCCGTGCGGTTCATGCTTTATCTGGCGCTGTGGACGGTGCTTATCTGTCTTGCCGTGACACTTTCGGTTCACTCGACGGTGTTTATCCTCCAACAAGCACCGCGTCCGATTTCCAGACTGCTACTGGTCGCTGGAATCTACGGGTCGATGCTCGCCGCGTGCGTTTACGGGATTAACCTTCCCTACATGATCTTGGCGCTGCGCAGCCCCTTTTTCCGGGACCGGTTTTACGCCTGCCTGCGTCTGAGGTCTATGTCCTATGGCTTGGCAAGCCAAACCCAGACCGGGGAAAACACCGAAGTGGCGTCTTTCTCTAAGGAAAATTAGCGCGAGGGATGGTGTGTCTCCGTCCGCTCGAAAATGCTGCGGAGGGTCAGGGCCTGGGGGCTGCATTTTGTACATTCGAGGCAGCGGATGCAGCTCAGGTCGTTCGGGGTCTTCTCCGGCTCGATGCCGTACTTGCACAATTCGTGGCAGCGCTCGCACTGCGTACATTCGTTGGCATCGAATCGCAGGAAAAAAGCCGAGACGCGATTGAACAGCGAGAATATCGCCCCCAGCGGACAGAGCAGCCTGCACCACGGCCGTCTCATGAAGAAAATCGCCAGAAGAAACAGACCCAGGATTATCAGCTTGGCCGCGTTGGGCCAGACGACCTGTTCGCCCGCGATTGCCTGGCTGACTACGTTGGGCACCGCTGCTTCGAGCGCCCCCGCCGGGCAAATCCGGCAGACAAAAAGAGGATGCCCCTCGCCAAAGAAATAAGGTACGGCCAGCACCGTCCCGATGAGCATGACATAACGAAAATGCCCGGCGACTTTGGGCAGGTCAAATTTGGGTGTCGGGACTTTGGCGACCAAGTCCTGGAGAAAACCGAAGGGACAGACCCACCCGCATATCAACGTGCCGAACACGGCGCCGACCGCGACCAGCAGGCCGATGGCCACGAAGGGGAAAACGTGCAACGCACTGAATTGGGCGATGACCCCAATCGGACAGGCGAAGGTCGCCAGCGGGCACGCATAGCAATGAAAAACGGGCGAGCACATCGTGTGCCAGCGCAGGCCTAACGGATCGAGCCACACCAACAGGAACGCCGCCTGTACCCAGATTCGACCGCCGAGCAGCTTCGAGGCAAGATTGTTCAGTCTGGTTTTTTTGACCATGGGCACCATGGTCTCCTTCTTAGCTACCTCAGGTCGGACACGCCGCAGGAGCCTTGCCCGTGTACGTCTGCTTGATCTTGCCCGACTCGTCCCGCGTCACGCCGCCCACCGATGCTTCTTTGATAAGGGCAGGTTCCGATTTGGCAATCGCCGCAGATTCATCCCCCTGCTGCGGTAGAACATTTGTGGAATGAAAAAGCACGCCGTAGGCTAACAACGCCGTCCCGAGCACAACCAGCACACAAAAAGCGATAATTTTTGTCTTCTTTGTCATTGCCAAAACCACATCCTTTGATGTCAAGTTGTTCCGGCCGCTTGCTCTACTTCTTTATATCGGCCGGTTACAGCCAAATCATTCACCCCAGCCTCCCGTCTCAATAAATGGCGGAGGCGAATGGGAATCGAACCCACCCGGGACCTTATCGGCCCCACACTGGTTTTGAAGACCAGGGGCACCACCAGGCACCAGTCACCTCCGCAAACGATTTTCACTTGTCTTCCAGCTTCTATAGTAATCGATCCACACCATCCAGTCAATACGCTCGCGTCATTGATAATTTCATGTTCCCCCTTTCTTCCTTGCTCGACAGGCACGCCACATCTATAATTCAATGTAGCGGATATGATGGCTCTGAAGCAGCAATGGCGTAGTTTGTTTGCTTTCTTGCCATATACCGGAAGGCATGGGATGTTATACGGAAACCATATAGATATTGGTCGGCCAGGAAATCGGCAATGACGGTCTTAACGGCCAAGTCATCAGCCGGAGTTTTCCCTTGCCTATTGTGCAGCCCGGGATCACTGACAAGGACGAAAGAATGACCACTATGGCAGCAGCCAAGAAAGAATTCCCTCTCAAGACGCTTCTGAGCTTTCTTGGGCCCGGTTTCCTTATCACGGTCGGGTTCATCGATCCCGGCAACTGGGCAACGAATATCGAAGGCGGATCAAAGTTCGGCTATGAACTTCTCTGGGTCATTACACTCAGCACGATTATGCTGATTGTGATCCAGAACATGGCCGCCAAGCTCGGTATTGCCACTGGAAAGTCCCTTGCCGTCAACATCCGGGAACGCTTTTCTCGTCCGGTATCGGCGTTTCTGGGGCTGACGATTGTCCTGGCATGCGTCGCGACCGATGTGGCGGAACTCCTCGGAGGGGCCATCGGATTCAATCTCCTCTTCGGCATGCCGCTGTGGTCGGGTGCTCTGCTCACCGTGCTTCTCGAGGTGTTCCTCATCGTCAGCCAAAGGTATCATCGGATCGAGGCGATCATCATGGGCTTTCTGGGGATCATCGGCTTGTGCTACCTCGTGGAGATCCTGATCGTCAAGCCCGACTGGGCGGAACTGGCGCCCTCGATGGTCGTTCCGAGTGTCAACAGAAGCAGCATTTACGTGGCCATGGCCATCCTCGGAGCGGTTGTGATGCCTCACAATATCTTCCTGCACTCCAACGTCATTCACAGCCGCAATTGGGGCATCTCCGAGGGCGAGAAAATGGCTCTCTTGCGCTACGAGAAGGTTGATACGCTTTCTGCCATGCTCCTGGGGTGGGTGGTGAACTCGGCGATGATTATCGTGGCGGCCGCCGTCTTCTCCCGCCATCATGTCGTGGTTGACAGCATCGAGCAGGCGTCGGCGACACTGAAGCCTTTGGCCGGACCTCTTGCCGGCTTGTTGTTCGCCGTTGCCCTCGTCTTTTCGGGTGTCGGCTCGTCAGTGACGTCGTCAATGGCGGAGGTCAATGTGATCACCGGCTTTCTGGGGAGACCGGAAGACCCTCGGACATTGCTCTACAGAATTTCCGTTTTTGTTACGGCCATACCGTCATTCGTGATCATTCTTCTGGCCATGGACACGTTTCACATTCTGATCTTCAGTCAGGTCGTGTTGAGCATCCAGCTTCCCTTTACACTTGTTCCGTTGCTGATTCTCTGCCGCGACCGCAAGCGCATGGGCTGCTTCAGAAGCAGCCAACTGGAGTTCACTGCCGCCGTGGTCATATCCTCTGTCGTTATCATCCTGAATATCTACCTGCTCTATTCGACCATCGCAGGGGGAGGCTGACATGCAAGTATACAAGAAGATCCTGGTCGCCATGGACTGCTCCTCTGTAGACGATGCCATCATCGAGCACGTCTCGGCTCTGGCGATTCAGAACAACGCTCAAGTTTACCTTATACACGTGGTGCATTCCCACACGCTCGACCAGGACCGTGCGCTGCGTGAGCTGGCCGAAGCGTCCTTGAAATCCCGCTGTGAGGTATTGCAGGCTCGGGGTATCGAGGCCCGCATCGTGATCAGAAGCGGCGAGCCGGATACAGAGATACTGGAGGAGATTGAGGCAAAAGACTATGACCTCGTGGCAATGGCCACTCATGGTCACTCCTTCATGGGCGACATCCTGTTTGGAAGTGTCTCCCGGACCCTCAAGCATAGGATCAGCATACCTCTGCTGCTGATAGGCCCCCGCCGCTGAACACCGGCACGCTCTTAGGGAGGCGGATTAACACTGATGTACCCTGTGAGATGCCGGCTGCGCCTATCTCACGAGGTGAACACGGTTTAAGATTAGCATGAAGGCATGAAGATTCGAACTTGCCTATTTTCATTTTCCCCCTGTTCTTCCCTGTTCAACACGCAGCTATATTTGAAATTGACCAAAACGGGTAGAACAAAGCGGCGACATCGTAGCTTATGCTTTCTCGCTTCGGGCCGGGACGCTTGGAATATCGTTCCGGAACCGTATAAACATTGTCATACGATGAAGAATGAATAGAATGTGAAGAAGGAAACAGTTGTGCTGCAAAAGTGAACATGAAAGAGAGAATAAGGAGACGGGCCATGAAGAAGTCCGTTGTGTTTTTGTTTTGCCTCGTCGGCTCGGCAATCTGCGCCGAAAACTATAACATCGAGACCTACCGGGTGTTTGGTCCTGAGCACCCGGGCCGATACAAGCATCCCGCGTCCATTACACAATTAACCAGCGGGGACCTCTATATTGCCTACTACGGCGGCTCGGGCGAGTACGGCGACGATACCGCCGTGTACGGGTCCCGTCTCAAAGTGGGCGAGACCCAATGGACTAAACCAACAATCATCGCGGATACGCCTGACCGGGGAGAAGGCAATCCCGTGGTGTGGCAGGCGCCCGACGGCCGCGTGTGGCTCTTCTACGTGAATCGGTATGGCCAAACCTGGTCCAACGCGCGAGTCAAAGTGAAAATCTCTGACGACGGTACGGAAACCTGGTCGGATTCGTTCATGCTCAACTTCGAGGAAGGAACCATGGTTCGCGGCCAGCCCATCGTCCTGAACAACGGCGATTATCTCCTGCCCATGTACCACGAAACCGGCGAAGACCGGGAGAAAACAGCGGCCACGACCTGTTCCTACTTCATGCGTTACAACCCGAAAACGAAGGTCTGGACCGAAACCAACCGGATCAACTCGCCAATGGGTAATCTGCAAGCCCAGGTTGTCCAGCTCACCGATACATATCTGGTCGCCTATCTCCGCCGAGGCGGCGATTTCCTGCCAACCGACCACGGCTACATGTTGCGATCCGAGTCCCGCGACGGAGGCTACACGTGGTCTGATGCAGTCGAAACGAAATTTCGCAATCCAAACTCCGCCGTGGACTTCATCAAGCTCAAGAACGGCCACCTGCTGCTGGTCTATAACGATAACATGAACGATCGCACGCCGCTGACTGTGGCGGTCTCAACGGACGGCGACAAGACCTATCCCTATCGGCGCAATATCGCCGGCGGCGACAATTCCTTTGCCTATCCTTATGCCATTCAGACCCATGACGGCAAGATCCACATCGTCTATACGACGAACAGCCGAACAACCATTATGCACGCCGTGTTCGACGAATACGCCATCGTCGGCTCACCACCCGAACTCTGACCGATGCCGCGGCGATTTGCGAAAGAAGATGATTTTCCGCCCCTTTTTCCTTGCTCGACCGGTACGCCGCATCTATAATTCAATGTGGCGGATATGACAACTTTGAGGCGGCTACGTCGTACTGTGTGCTCTCTTGGTTTATGCCGAGAGGTTTGGGATGTTGTACAGAAAAAAATGTAAACATTGTAGACCGACTGTCAAGGGAAGATATAGCTAATGCGAACCATGACTGATAACCTAGGAGAAATGGCAGGTGAAATTCAGAATTTGCTGCAAAACCTCTTACTGAACCATTCATCAGTATATATGTGGAATACACCGGATAGCTCAGTTAAGGTCCTTTCTCTCGTCGGTGATTACGCATACAAACAACTCGAAGAAGAAGGAAGACAAATTCAGGCACACGTGCTCGAGCAATACCGACGTTTCTACGCTTTACTCACTGTTTTGCTGAAGGACCAACCGAAGGATACACTAAAAGAGCTTTCGGAAGAAAACACAGTAATGATGTGTACTATTGAGCAGAATCATACTTGGTGTAAGAATACCCAAGAAGTGTTCCATGAAGCTGTTCAAGCCCTACAACGAGAACTAAAACTTCTGAATCGACTTTATGACTCCTCGGACGGTGAAGCAATCTATGTGCCTGATACGAATGCCCTGCTTTATAATCCTGATTTAGAATCTTGGATGTTTCCTGAGACACCAAGGTTTGCGATAGTCCTTCTTCCAACTGTGCTCTCAGAATTAGATCTATTGAAGGTGAATCACCGAAATGAGGAAGTTCGCAAGAAAGCCGAAAAATTGACACGAAAAGTAAAAGAGTACAGACGACGCGGTAGTCTTATTTCTGGTGTCACTCTTGTCAAAGGCAGAAGTACGATTCAAGCGATAGCTATTGAACCCAATGTGAAGTCTTCGTTGCCATGGCTAGATTCAGATAATGACGATGATCGCATTTTGGCTGGGGTTATCGAGGTGATGCGTGCTAGACCACGCTCTCCAGTATTGACTGTCAGTCGAGATATTAACTTTCAAAATAAGACAGAATTTGCCAATATTCCATTTATAGAACCGCCTGAACCAGCGTAGGGTGAAGACTGTCTCTTCGGCGATCACAAAAAACCACCCAACAGATCTTTCCATGCTACCTGCAACTACCATATTTTGTGGACGTAACTGCACCTGTAATGTTCGCTTTGCCCTCTAACTCGCTCTTAGTCACACAGGGGGGAGTCGCCCGAGTGGGGGGCATTCGCACCCAACACCTGCTCAACACGCGTGTCCACTCGCGCGGCTTCTTCAAGTCTGCTAAGGCGCTGTTCGAGATCGCCTATTTGCTTTGAGGTCTGCTCGCATAGCTCATTGCTGTGTATATCTACAACCATATCATGGAACTGGCCCAAGTTTAGCCGGTAGAACTCAAGTAGTGAAAGCAAGTATGGCATCCACGGCAAGTTTTTCCCTAGCTCGTAGTTTTGTAGGGTCAGAATATCGATGCCTGTTCTTGCTGCGACTTCTTCCATGCCCAGACCTGCTTGCTCTCTTGCCTTTTGCAACGCGTTCGGAATCAGTTTTGTATATGTCTGCTGGTCTATGAACATTGAACTTCTCCTTGATAGTCCTTTTCTGTTACACCTCGTGGTCCGCCAACAAATCCGACTCTTTCATGTGCCATCGGCCATACGGAGCCAAGACTTTACACCAACACTGAATTCGGGATTGAAACTGAGTAGAATGGTCCCGTAATTCCCCCTAATTCAGAGAAACAGCACTCGCCGAGTTATATCGTCTCTCCAAGTGGCCGATATGCAAGACGGCGAGAACCGAGCAGCCGATTCTATCGAAGAATCAACCAGAAAACGTGTTATGCCAATGAGGATATGATTATGGAATTCATGTGGTTCCAAAAGTGTCTCACCGATGCACGTCTTCAACCTGCCGCGTACCTTGTAGACGTTCACGATGAATCGGAAGCTATCTGCAAAGCAGCAGAAATCGCGAAAGGCGGCGTCCCCTGCACAATAGTCGGGCTGTTCGCACTTGAAGACGGCAAAACTGTTCGTGCGGTTCGTGGGTGGAAGAAAGGTCAATCGGGTAGGCTGAGGGACCTCCTGCCACAAGAAGTCGAAAGCGAGTTTTATGTAACCAGGGACACATTTGACAGCGGAAGACCACGCTCTGGGGATCTGGAACATTTGCGGCGCATGTAGGGGAAATCGGGGAGGGCAGAATGTTCAATTCGCGGTCGAAGCAAGGGAGCTTCCCCCGTAATCATACTTATGCCGCGATGAGCGGGGCCAAATCAGCACGCTTTAGCACCCGGAAACCAAGCTCTCGAAGCACTCGATTGAACGCGGCCAACGTGAGCTTGTCCGGTGCTACAATCTCAATCCCGATGGGTCTGCCGTCACGAGCAAAATCGATCACAAGTCCCGGCTCAACTCGTATGGTACGATGACTCTTGTCTTTGGGACGGCGCGGTAAATAGTAGTACGCAGCCATTGGCCGGCCATGCCGAAATGTAACTTCCAAGTATGAATCGTTCATATTTGCCACAAGCCGCACGCCGATCTTCTGTTGTAGCTGCGATTTAGCCAAGTTGTTCCCACTCTCTACGGGATATTCCCGCTTGGCGAAGAATACGGGACAACAGCTCGCGGCCGATGTCTCTTTTGTGTGGATTCGGTATCGTCAACGTCACGTTGCCTTTGAGCATAAACTGATGTTTGCCGCCAGAGTACGGACCCTCAAAGCCCATCTTCATCAGACAGCGGACCAAATCCTTCCGTGAAACTGGACCGAAAGCAGGCATCAGGCTGCGACCTCTTTTTTTATGGTAAGCTTTATCCCGTCGATCTTGGGCAGCGTAAGATTCTTGTAGATTCGAAAAAGCACCCAATCTTCAAGCACCTGTTCCAACTCGCTTCGGCACTCCTCTAATGTCGGGGCGTTTGCGTACACCCCTCGACATTTCGGAATTTCCCCGTAATAAGTGCCATCATCGGCGAGAATTTCGTAATGCGCATGTCTCATCGCGGCTTCGAGATATTTCGTGAGCATGTATCAATCTCCACTATAGTACGACTAAGAAGCATCATTGCGGCGCGGCTCAAGGCAAATTCCATTGACATCAGAAGTTATGATACTGAAACTACCTGTCGCTGTCAAGCCTCACGCCAAAAACGCAAACCGCAGCATTGAAGTAGGCCGAGAAATATCCTAAACAGTGTTGTGGGTAATCTGTTATAAGGGGGCATTCCTGAGCTGTTCGTAGAAGACCATAGCCGGGGAGCCGGCGAAGCTGACGCCGAGCCAGGCTGCTTCGTCGATCTCGTCCTGGGTGAAGCCCTTTTCTTTGGCTTTCTTCAGGTGCATCTTCAGGCACGGCTCACACCGCATCGCGACCGATAGCGCGATGGCGATGGCCTGCTTGGTATAGGCGTCCAGGCCGTGAGGGGCGCTGGCAGCGCCCAGGAAATCTTTGAACTTGGCCTTGATTTGAGCAACCTCGGACCCTTCGGCAGCACCCGGCTTCGCGGAAGAAACAGCATCGGCGCAGCACGCCACCTCTTGGCTCTGCGGTGCGGCGGGCGATTGCTGTGGTTGAAGTACTACAGCCGGAGCAGGTGCGACGGAGGCAACGGATGGTATCTTGCGTTTGCCGCTGGTCTTGACATGCACGCGTCCGGAGCCTTTGCCGGCCACTCTGCCGATAACAGCGGCGGCGGAGATTCCGTCGCGATGAAGGGCTTTGAGGAAGTCATCGGCGTCCTCTTGTGCAATGGCAACCAGCAGCCCGCCGGAGGTCTGGGCATCGTAGCATATATCGACCATTTCCTGCGGCAGCACTTCGTCAGCAATGACGCGGTCGCCGCAGGATTCCTTGTTTCGCTCGATAGCGCCGGGCAGAATCCCCCCCGCCGCGTATTCGAGCACGCCGGGAAACAGCGGAATATCGTCCCAGACGACCTCGACATCGACCCCGCTCGAAAGCGCCATCTCGCCGAGATGACCCATCAGACTAAAACCGGTCACGTCGGTGCAGGCGTGGGCGCCGAACTGGACCATCAGTTGTGCGGCTTTTTTATTGAGCGTGGTCATCGAGGCCGTTGCAGCCTCGACGCTTTCTGCAGCCGCCCTGCCGATCTGTGAGGCGAAGGCGACGATCCCCGTGCCGAGCGGCTTGGTCAGAATAAGCACGTCGCCCGGGCGGGCGGCGGCATTGGTTACGATCTTATCTTTGTCTATCGTGCCGGTGACGGCGAAGCCGGCCTTGATCTCGGCGTCGTTGATGCTGTGCCCGCCGATGATGGCGACGCCCGCCTCGTTCATCTTGTCGATGCCGCCGGAGAGAATCGCGCGCATGGCTTCGTCGGGGACTTTGCGAACGGGAAACCCGATCACGGAGACCGCCGTCATGGGCGTTCCGCCCATGGCATAAATGTCACTGACGGAATTGGCCGCCGCCACCTGCCCGAACGTGTAAGGATCATCCACGGAGGGCGTAAAGACATCCACCGTCTGCACCAGCGCGGTGCCGTCGCCCATGTCATAGACGCCGGCGTCGTCCCCCGCCGGTACGCCGACCAGCACACGAGGATCGTCAATGGCAGGCAAGCCCTTTAGTGCCTGCTTCAGAAACGCCTGGTCTATCTTGGAGGCGCAGCCGGCCTTTTCGACGAGCTTTGTCAGTTGCACGGGACCGGTGGGCGATTCGAGCCGCTCGCCGGCGCACAGACAAATATTTCGCTCCCTGAAAAGGTCACAGGGACAGGGTTTCTTGGGGTCGCAAATGCAATGCCCCAGCCGTATCGAACGCTGCATGACCCTTTTTCGTCTTTCTACGTTTATCATCGCAATGTCCTCAAAACAATTATCAATATACTGAAGATTTCTCTTATTCGCCGGCCAGATCCTTCGGCTGCGCCTCAGGATGACACATCCGTGTCACTTTAGGCACTCTACACTTTAGTCACTTTAGCTCACTTGCCAATTTCCTTTCTGCGGCCAGTATTGCTGCTCCGAGCGCGCCGGTCATCTGGGGCTCGGGCGAAACGGTGACGGCTTGCCCGAGGGCGGCCTGCAGCGCCTCGGCCATTCCCGAGACCATAGCCACGCCGCCGGTAAAGATAACCGGGATTGCCACGCTGCGGCCAGCCATCGCCACGATGCGTGCGGCAATAGCCGCCTGGACGCCGGCGACGATGTCTTGCCGGGCCGTGCCGGTAGCGAGCAGGCCGGTAATCTCCGTCTCTGCGAAGACAACGCACATACTGCTAATCGCGGCGGGACTTCGGCTCCCGGCGGCTATCCGCCCAAGGGCCCCAAGCTCGACGCCAAGACGTGCGGCCGTGACTTCAAGGAACCGCCCGGTTCCCGCCGCACACCGGTCATTCATGGCGAAATCACGCACCTTTCCACGACCGTCCAACCGCAGAAGCTTGCTGTCCTGGCCGCCGATGTCAATCACGGTCCGCGCGTCCGGCACAAGCCGATGCACGCCGACCGCGTGACAGGTAATCTCAGTGATCGTCGTATCGGCGATACTGACGGCGTTCCTTCCATACCCGGTCGCCACGATTGCGGCAACGTTCTTCCTGGCAACACCGCTATCCTTCAGGACTCTTTTGAACAATTGCGACGCGAGCCTGTCCTGCTCGACGCCCTGATCCGCCAGCCCCTGAGCCACAACTTGCAGACTCTTGGCGTCTATCAGGACCACTTTAACGGTTCTTGAGCCGGCGTCTATTCCTGCACAAATCATCCATTGCTCCCTTTCATTTGCTTGCTTCGGGGGCGGGCCTTCACCGTTTCGACCAGGGCTTCCAGCCGGGTACGCACCGTCGGCTGCATCGAGTCCGTCACGGGCGGCATCTCGATCTCCAGGACTGGAATATCGAGCTTCTCCCGGACGATCTCACCGATGACCCGGCCTTCGAGCGCACAGTGACTGGCGCCGGGGATGCGCGAGATAAGCACCGCCTCGGCGCCGAACCTGCAAATATCGGCGCATATCCGTTCTGCGCGGTCGATGGACGAGCCTGCCATCGGGTCGGCCAGCGCCATCCGGGCCAGGGCTTCGAGCGGCGGCACGTCCTGCGGAATTGTATCAAGCGCGTGGGTGAAAAGGTATTCCGTGCCGCATATTCTGCCGCCGCAGTCTTCCAGCAGGTTCATCACCTGCAGGTCCGCCACAGGATTGACCCAGAAGATTCTTGCGGCGTCGGTTTCGAGAACGCCGTGGCCGGCCTGGATGCGAACCTTTACCTCGTCGAGCAAATCTTTGAGCACATCAATCGTCTCCCGCCGGTCGGAGCAGAAGTGTATCGCGAGCATCTCGGCGACAAGCATTTCAAGAGCCGGGATGGGACATCGCTCGGCGGTGAAGACAAGATTCCGAAGCTCATCGAGATACTTGCGAACCCGATTCGCCTCTTGAATTCCGGCCGAGAGCTTTTCCTCGTCCAATTCTGCGCCGACTAATTCCTCCAGAGCCACTTTGACGCGCTCGAGCTCGGATTTGACAAACTCCACCTGGCTTTTCGGGGCGGAGAATCCACCCGGCAGAGTCACTGCCGCTTCGTCCTGCTCGGGGCGACGGCGATGAGGGATTTCCCACCAGAAAATGGGATACCCAAGACCGTTGAGCCGCTGGGCGATAGCGGAGAAATCGTCGCACGTGGCCCCGACGCTGCATACCAGCATATCGGGAATGGGAAAATGTGCGCCCGTAACGAATGCGCCTAACATCGCGCGCACTGGACAGAAAGATTCATCTATTCCGAGTGAGTCGGCGATTTCCAGCAGCCCGGCACTACGCTCCATCACGCACGGAATCCACCACGCTCCATCGGGATAGAAGGCTACGACGTTGTCAAAAGAATACGCCATGACCGGCATGGTACCGAGATCCTTCATGGCCCCGACAATCTTCTTGCCGGCGACGCGGGCCTGATGAAGGCGGTCTTCTTCCGTGAGCAGAAAGTTCCAGAGCCTCAGAGCCGCCGCAGAATTATCAAAACGCAGCTTCAAGAGCCGGCGGTCGCCGTCCTGAACGTGCCGGCTGAGCGGGCCGCCGTAGCCCGGCTCAGACATGCCCGCTCTTTGCAGCCGTTCGTATCGCAGGTCCCATTGCTCAAGCGTAATTCGTTCCGGCGTATCACTCACTGCAGCATCTCCAGGAATGCACGGATACGGTTTGACGTCCGGTGCCGTTCCGTTTCGTTGTCACCGGCTGAATCAATGTCCAGAACGGGCAGATCAATCCAGTCTCTCAGCCGCCCAAGCTCAGCGTGCCACATATCGCACCACAGGTACCGGCGAAAGATAATCCCTCGCACCGCCCTGCCGGCCAGCTCGCGTTTGAGCCATTTGTACAGCTCGCTGTTCGGCCTGCGGGACGCATCCTGGATGCCGCTGAAGTATGCATCCGCCAGCTCCATCAACGGTTCGCTGCGCAGCGCCCGCCGGTCAAAGGGCGCGCACATCCCCCGCTCGCCGGTCTCGGTCGCATCCAATACGATACGCCCGCCAACCTGCTCGACTATATCGAGTACTTCAAAGTCGTGCCTCATCAGCGGCCCGCCGATAATGGCCAGAGGTATGCCGTCGGCCCGCGGCTGGGTGGCGATTGTGCTGACCGTCTCGCTCGGCCCATCCCGGCCTAACACAGCGACGGCTTCTGCGTAGCGCCTGGCTGACAAATACGGCCGCAAGGCCCGGACAGACCTTCTCGCATCGTCATAGTCCAGCATGATTGTTGCCAGAGTGTCCTTCGACGGCGGCGTGCCGCCCAGCCGGATGAGGAATCGACTGAGGCGATTGAGCTCGTCTATGTACAGCTTCTGCGCCGCAAGAGTCTGCCATGTGCTCGGCACGTTCATTAGAAACGTCGGGAGGTCGCAGCCGCGATTGATAACGTCGAAGGCCCGGCGCATCTGGTCGCATACCGTTGTCACCACCACGCCGCCGGCTTCTTTGTTTCTGGTCACCTCACCGATAAAACTCCGAACGTAAGGGCAGACGCCTTCAGCGCCGGCCAGTGGAAAACCGCAATCCACACGGTCCAGCAACAACCTGCTGGCGCGCAGGCCATGCGCTGCAATCCACTCAGCAGGTACGTATGGACACGTGTAGATGATCGTTTTCATTACCGGGAACACCTCAGTTCGCCGCCCTGCTGCCGGACCGTCTCGTACAGCGCTTCAACCCTCAGGGCAATCCGCGCCGAATCAGACGGTGAATAATCTGTTTCAATTCTCAGATAGGGAACGCCAAGCTCTTTCTCGGCCAGCTCTTTGACAAGATACGATTCAACGTCGTATGTGATGCACGCCTGCCAGATCAGGTCGATGATACACTGCGGCCGATACTCAGCGGCCATGTCCCGAAGCACTTCCAGCCGCCGATCATTTTTGGTCATCACCGAGCACGGCAGGCGAAAATACTTCTGGGCCAGGGCAAGAATCGGGTCCTCGGCTTCTTCGTCAACGTCCTCCAGGATGGGCTTAAGCCCGGTGCAGTTGTCCATACAGACGACAAGTCCGCCGCTCGACTCGATAATATCCAGCACCCGCTCGGCTCCGTGAACGATGGGCACGCCGGTCAGCAGGACCCGCACTGCGGAGTTCTTGCAGCCGTCTGGTTTCGCAGATTGGAGAATTCGAATTGCCTCGGCGTATTGATCGAGGTCGGCGTCGATGTCCGATATATTGCTCTTGAAATCCAGCAATTGCCTACCCGTCAGCGGGGGCGATGGCGCTCTCATCATCGCCGCTAATTGACGCCTGAGCCGGCGTTCGCGATTCATCGTCCCGATGGCTTGCCTGATCTTCTCATCCGTAAGCTCGACGTTAAAACGCCCTTCGAGTTTTGCCTTGAGCTTGTGAAGCTCCCTGATCCAATGCGCCATCGCGTCGCTATCAGCCGGCTTTTGCGGCAACTCCAGGATGTACGTCGGGCGCGTCCGGCCCATCAGCTCGTACATCTTCTTCTTGCCGTCGCACGTCGTCTCAGCCACGATAAGATCCGCCATTTCGAGGAAGGGATTGGCCTTGCGAACGTGGTAGCCGTACGTCGATTTGATCAGCGGGCACAGGTTCACGGGCAGGTGTTCTTCCGCCGGCGGGATCATTTCGGCTGAGCCGCCGCACAGACACACCGGCACGGCCCCGGCAGCCATGATCAACTCTCGCGGCGTGTATTCACACATAATCCCTACGATGGGCCTGCCTGCGGCTTTAGCGTCCGTGGCGTACTCGTAACAGTTCTGTATCATCCTGCCGAACCATGTCAGTGGGCCGTTGGCTGCGCCGCCGGTGGCCAAGTTTCTTGAGCCGCACGGCGATTCGGGTGGATTACACGGAACGCCCGGTTCGACAACTCTCTTTTTATTACCGCCACACTTTGCCATTCTGGTCCTCGGGTCCAAACGTCTCACTTACTTATTCCTGCGGGCAACAAACAGACCTTGAACAATCTTGCCCGCGTGCGCCAGTTGCTGCATAAAGGTCATCTCCGCTGCCATCGACTGCATCAGCTTGCTGTCGAAACCGATGATTTTCAGGGCGTCGTAGGTCAACTGCATATTGAGCATGTTCAGGTATAGATCAACATACGGCGCGAATCGCCCGGTATCCTCGGCAACAATCACTTCGCAGCCGTTCGATACGAGTAAATCCCTGTAGCCTTTGAGGTCCTGCACGTTCGGAAACTTCATAAAGGTCAGAAACCGTTTTGCCTCTGCACTAGTAAGGGCCGTCTTTCCCTCGATCCAGTCGGTGAAGGCAATCACGCCGCCGGGCTTGACGATACGGGCCGCTTCGGATATTAGTCTGCCTTTATCGACGACGTAGCACCACGCGTCCTCGCCCCACACAAAATCCGCACTCGCATCCGCCAGGCCGCTATCACACACATCGGCGCGCGTGAATTCGATTCTGTCTGACAACCCCTCCTGCTCGCATCGGCGGCATCCTTGTTCAACGACCTTTTCCGTCGCATCGACGCCTTCCACCCGGGCGACATCCCGAAAGCGCACGAGAAAGCGCATCCCGGCCCCGTTGCAGCAGCACAGGTCAACTCCCGCCATGCCGGAGCCGATGCCTGCCTTTTCCGCGAGGTCCATTGACGAAGCAAAACCGCCGATATGAATCTGCTCTCCCATGACCAGCTCCCAAAGCTCGCCCTCAGGCCCGCTGTAAACAGCCTGCACATCCTTGAGGCCGATGTTATCCAGAGTCTTCATAGTCGTTCTCCCTAAAATTCATACTTAAACTGAACAGCCCAAACGTTGTCCTCACGGTGGTTCAGGATGTTGCCGAAATTGGCGTAACCGCCTGCGACCGTTAGGTGGTCGTTGATGATATAACCCAGACAAACGTCCCACCAATCGTTTTCCGCCTTGATCAGATGCTTACCCCCGGCAGAGAATTGATCACACAGGTTGGACTTCTGTCGATATTCACTCGCCAGCAACAGCTTGTCCGAGAGCAAGTAGATCACACTGCCCTCGAACGTGGTCCGCCGCTCGCCCGCGAAACCAAGCAGACCCGTGTGTATTGCGTCCCCGTTTCGAAGGCCCGCCGAGACAATGACGGGGCGAGGCAGCCAATCGGCTATCGTCTTTGTCGCGACAGCGGTAAACTCTGTGCCGGAATCGTGGTCCACACCAAGCGTGTCACAAAGCCCGCCGGTTTGCTTGTTGATCTCGTTATGCCCGTCGTTCCATTTGAAATGAACACCCAAGGTCACCGCCGGCATCCAGGCCTGGTCGAAGCCGCCTTCCTCAATGACCATCAGCCGCGTGTTGAAGTTGTGCAGGAACACATGGTTGTCAACATGTATCCCCGTAGCCGTCCTGACATCAGCCGGCCAGTCTCCCAACCCGATGCGTTCCAGCGCGTAGCCAAGCTCGACCTTGCCCCAGATATTCTGCGTCACGGCCACCGACTCAAAATCCTTCTCTCCTATGGCGGCGAACGTGCCGGAGACGCTTGGCAGCCCAAACACATTGTCCTTTTCCGGCGGATTCGCCAGATATGCCGTGGATGTAATAAACACCCCGCTGTTGCCCTCCACGTTGTGCGTGGGCAGAGGCGGCCCCGCGTAGAGCCCTGTGCCCAGAGGAAATGCCAATAGTAACAAAATGGTCGCACAACCTATTGTGTTTGATGACTTTTCCATAATCAATACTCCCTCAAACTAGAATTCTCTCTCCTGACATTCCGGCCTCAGCCGTTCAACATTACTTTACTTCACGTCTCTTGCATTCGTTCACCTCCTTTCCTTCACACCTATCTTCTGAAATACGCCAATAAAAAAGGCGGATAAGAGAGGCTTTCTCGTTACCCGCCGATGCTCGTGGCTTGATCTGGCTTTATTCTATCAAGTGCCAGGTTTCCTCCTGAATCGTCTCAAACGGCCCCAGGTTCACGTCCACCTTCACCTGATACTTGCCTTTGAACTCTTTTGGCACTTGCCACAAGTACCGACGGCAGGTGCCACCTCAGCCAAAACTGAATTTACCGGCCTCTAACACGTTTCCCGCCTCATCAACGATATTGATGTTTGCCCCGGTCAGCGTCTGACCGTCCTTTATGACAGATCTTTGGTAGAGCTCACCCGCCCGGCCGATAATGGCATAGTCTATCGACAGAACCGAGCCGCTCCGGCTGACCCGCGGCTTAATCGAAAACGGCGGCCCGAGCTGCAGAGCCGTTGTCTGGTTGTTCTTCACCTTGATTCTTGAAAGGGTCCCCCACGGGCCGTGGCTGTCAATCCGCCACGTGTGACCGCCTTGCCCTTTTGATATGCTCAGATACTGCGGCCTGTGAACCCGGGCGCTTAATGGCACCGGCTCCGCCCCCGAGGCAATCGTCGTCCCGTGCAACCAGCTACTACGAAGCCGAAGTACGGCGGTAGCATCGCCCGCATTGATTCTCACTTGCCCTTCCTGCTGCAAATAGAACCAGAGCGTCAGGCCCGCCGCCGCGATAATGGTAACAGAAATCAATATATCTTTCTTCTTCATGCTCACTTTGCCTTTGTGAACATAGACGCCTGGGCCGCAATTTCGTTACGTCTTTTTTCGAAATTCCATGTAAAAAAGAAAGCCTCGCTCAGTTCCGCCCTCTATAGTGGCGCACGCAGAACCGCTAACGAGCAATCGGCAAGACTGCGCGTTTTCGGCACGTAATGAATAATCGCTTTCTCTTCTGGCACTCGTTTCGATATTTCCTCAACCTATCGAGTGCCATGCCTCCTCTGCTTTTATCTCAAACGGCCCGAGGTTGATATCGACCTGCACTCGGAACTTACCCTTGAAATTGTCCGGTACTCGCCACGAGTACCTGCAGGTGCCGCCTCAGCCATATTTGAATTTGCCGGTGGCGAGAATCTTGCCGGCCTCGTCGATAACCTTTAGGCCCGGCTCAGGTTGCCATTGCCCATTCTTCTGGACCCCGGGAACGTATAACTCCCCCGCCTGGCCTTGTACGATAAGCCCGATGGAGACATCCCGGCCGCTGATTTGAACATCCGTCTTGACCAGGAGCGGCGGCCCGGGCTTTGCACTGCTATCCGCGAAGCTGGAGGCCGGCTGGCCCTTAATCAGCTCGAGAATCCATTTGTCGCCACTTTGATCGGTTGCCGACTGTAAACCCAGACCGAGCTCCTCCCGGGACGGGTTCGAGGAACCTCGCAGCAGCAATACACCCATGATCACAACCAACACAGCCACAACAGAGGCGATCAAGACATTTTTCTTTTTCTGCATGGGATTGTCCGTCATAATCGAGTCTCGCTACAACCAGAATAATCCGATACGACCCAATTCCGAGTTACATATTCAGGTCGCCTTTTGTCTTCATCCATCCGGACTACCGGCATCCGGAACCTCTGGTTAAAGATCGCACGCCTGAAAAGCATTGTACCACCCTGGAGCTGTAAAGCGAGCAGATTTCCGGATAAATTTCCACCTTACTTTGTAAAAAAATCCGGGGAAAAAGTGTAACTAAATCGCCGGTTCGGCGTCTTGGTTATTAGGATGACCAGATATGTGAAGTATCCGGACAGCCGGCTTTTGTCGTCAAGTAACGATCGATAAGCCGGACTAAACGGCCGGTCGGACGGAAGAAAAAACGTGCTTTTTTTGATTTTTTTTTGTTTTGCTAAGAATCCCATGAGGGTATAATAACATTTAATGTCGGATGCGGAAGCTGTAACATGGGTTCGAGAATAACTCAGCCCTGATAGCTGCTTAATGAGGCTCTGGTAATGCGCGTGCGGAAGATATCAGCATTCACACTGATAGAGTTGTTGGTTGTTATTTCTATCATATCTTTGCTTATGGCCATTTTGCTGCCCTCACTGGGCAAGGCGCGCGAGCAGGCCCGGCGGGCGGCGTGCATGGCGAATCTGCGAACAATCGGCCAAAGCATGTTTATTTACGCCCACGACAATGACGGCAGGCTCGTCCCCGGCGACTGGAGAGTATCATGGGACGTATGGGGACCGGTCGCAGAGTATCCCAAGGGCTGCCGAGTGCCGCCCGTGGCGGAATCCGGTCGGGTTAATCTGGGACATCTGATCAATGCCGGTATTCCGCCAATGCCCAGCGGCAATAGCCACGTGTTTTTCTGTCCTTCCGGCCGGGCACCAGACGGCAAAAAATGCCAGGAAGGTTTTGTCCTGAGACAGGAAACGGGCAGCCGCATTAACACCGCAAGCTACATGTACAATAACGCCCTCGACGGCTTTGACGGCTTTGTCCAGGATGGACAGTTTGCCGTTCTGTCACACAAGAACAAGATAAACTTCCTTCGCGGGGACGGCAGTGTTGGCACATTCAACGTCAAGGCGCTGGAGTTTGACGCAGGCCGGGGACCTGAGATGTTGCAGGAAATATCGAGCCGCTATGGCGTATGCTTCCCCACGCTTATGTTGCACCGATGGCTCGTGCGGGGCGAGGTCAATCTGGATGAGGCAAGAGAGTACCTGAGCAACCCGCAGGGCTGGACCGATAGCCATTGCACGCTGGTCAACGATCCTGCGTGCAGGGCGGTCTCCGAGCCGGTCCTTCTGGCCAGCGTTAGCCGGGAATCGCTGGCCTGCGACGTCGTGGGTGTCTGGGGCGCACCGCCCCCCTCTGGGTGATAACAGATACTCGGCAGCCGTGTCGGCTGCTTTGGCAAATAATCGAAAAGATTACGCGTGGCGAGGCGCGTTGCCCGTCGTTCCAGGCACAAGTCGTATTGCTCGCTGATGTTTGATGCTCAGATAGTTTGCAGTTTGGATGTGAGGAGTTTGATCTTACGTGCGGGATATCTATTGAAAGGTGCAAAGATGAGCAGATTTGAGGCGTGTCACTTACGAAGGGGCCGCATTTTCGGTATTCCATTCGGCTTCTTGCTTTCGGCTGTTTGTTTTTCGCTTTTATTACTTCCATCGCCGGCGCTCTGCGCCTCATGGGAACCGATCGGCCCGGATGGGGGTAGTTTCATCTTCTCCGTGACGAACCCGGCGGATGCCAATGAAGTCACGGCCATAACGACCAGCCCGTCACCCTCGTACGTTTGGCGCAGTACGGACGCAGGAACAACTTGGCGCAAGATCGGCGAAATCCCCAATTTCTACATCCCGGACGTCACGGCCTTCGATTTCTCGACGCTGTATGCCATTTCAAGCTCCCGCTGTTACCGTTCGACGGACGGCGGTGCAACATGGACTGAGTCCAGGCTGCCGACCAACGCAGGCTGGGCCTACTACGTGTGCGTCGATCCCACTGACAGCAACAAGGTTTATGCCGCCGGATACCTGTACGTCTCATCCGAACAAAGGGAGAGGATGGCTTTCTTCAAGAGCACCGACGGCGGTCAGAGTTGGAGCACTTCGTCCTGGTTCAGCTTTGACTATTTCAGTCCAACGGACATGGCGATTTCCAAAAGCAATCCTAATGTCATCTACGTTACCGGTTACAAAGCAGTGGGATCTTACTCCTACGGCGCCTTATTGAAAAGCTCGGATGGCGGAAACAGTTGGACGGACATTTCCGACTCGGTTGACAGCGAGCGATACAACATCTTCTACGCCGTCGCCGTTGATCCGACGGACGCGGACAAGGTCTATGTCGGAGGCTCTTATTTTTATCGCACGGTAAGAACTCCTCGCGGTACCGATGTGTCATGGACACGCAGCCCAGCGCCCCTTTTTATATACACCATCGGCATCGATCCCGTCGAGCCGTCCAGGATTTACACTGGGGGTTATGAAAGTATCGGTATCAGCACGGACTACGGCCAATCCTGGACGTTGCGCCCCAATTGCATCAAGAGTGCGGCAATGCATGTTCAGGCAGCTTTGGCCAACCCATCGACAGTCTATATCTCCACGTACGCCGGCCTTTATAAGTCGCCGGACTCGGGTGCCACGTGGGCCTCTGCACACTGGGGTCTCCGCGCGGCTATGATCTCCGCCCTGGCGGTTTCGCCATCCAAACTTCTCATCCAAAGCAATGATTATCTGATGGCCCATAACAGGGCCCGTAACAGGGACGCGGACAGCGACTGGGGGTACGTCGTCACTCCGGAGTCCTGCGGCGTAGTGTGCGATATCCTGATCAATCCAGACAATCCGGATACCGTCCTCATCCTGGAAGGATATGGCTGAGGCGGCGCCGAGCTCTTCAGGAGCACAGACGGATGTTCCGTCTGGTCAATAGTCAATAAAGATTATAGCGATGGCGGCTGTCTTGCCCAGGATCCCAGCAACTCGAACGTCGTTTATGCCGGTGCAACCTACTATAACCCTTCAACGGGCCGGTACTCGATGGCCGTCATAAAGTCAACTAATGCAGGTCTCAGTTGGCCGAATAGCAGCTTCCCTGGGACTGGAGCCTACGGAACTTCCTGCGAGGCCGTTGCCATAGCACCGAGCAATCCGGCTATTGTGTACGCCGGCGGCCAAGTCGATTATCAACCGAAAGTCTTCCGTTCAACAAACGGCTGCAGCACCTGGGAGGACATCACAAGCAATCTCGGCGCCATGTTACCAAGATATGACATCGTAAATGCAATCTGGGTAAGCCCTTATGACCCCACTGCCGTTCTGGTGGGGACATCCGGCGGCGTGTTTCGATGGGCATCCTATGGCAGAGGCCAGAACAGCACCTGGAATCCAACGACTATCACATACACGACTCAGGACTTTGCCTATGATCAGCCACGAGGTAGCGTCTATGCTGCAACCTACCGTGGTGTCTTTGAAACAGATGATGAGGGTGCCACCTGGCAGCAGGTGAATGACGGCTTGGGGCATTTGGACAGTTTGTGTCTCGATATCGACACTCGCGGCAGACTGCTCTACGTGGGCACTAACGGCGGCAGCGTTTGGTGTCTTACTCTCCCGGACGCTTCCGGGTACGAATATTTTGAGGTCGTGGATGACTTCGAGAGCTATACCGATAATGATCAAGGAGGTGAGGCCATCTGGCAGGTGTGGATCGACGGCTTCGACAGTCCTGACAACGGCTCACAAATCGGCCATCTACAACCCCCGTATGTGGAGAAAACAATCGTCCATGGCGGCGCGCAGTCGATGCCGTATTCCTACAACAACAGTTCCGGGTACTCCGAGGCAACCATGACGTTGGATTCTCAACGTGATTGGACCATGTACGGCGTCAAGTCACTATCGCTGTGGTTCTATGGCGATCCGTCCAATGCTGCTGAACCGATGTATGTGGCTATTGCCAACAGCCGCCGCACACCTGCGGTGGTCTATCACGATGATCCCAATGCAGCGAAGATAAATACCTGGACCCAGTGGTCTATCGACCTGCAAACGTTCGCGGATCGAGGCGTGGACCTGACCAACGTCGATAAGTTCTCCATTGGCTTCGGTGACAAACATAACCCGCAAGCCGGCGGTTCGGGGCTTGTGTTCTTTGATGATATACGGCTGTATCGGCCTGCAGAACCATAGACCGACCCGGGTAGTAATTAGCTGTATAGCCGACCGGGATCGCGTCGTGTTAAGGCCATGAGAGGTGCCTGTCTCGCGGCGGTGCATAAAGCTCAAACTTAGGGGATTTTTGAAAGAGTGTTTTGGGGGGGGGGATTCACTGAAGGCGCACTCCTTGTGCATAACGATATAAGGGGTAGTTTTCGATTTCTGATAAAC
>Ga0315295_10000223_pt1 | contig 48198 bp, 50 predicted proteins | sample YL17G14_0_MG_FD_204453 | JGI IMG/M metagenome (GOLD analysis project Ga0315295, IMG submission 204453) | Sediment microbial communities from Yellowstone Lake, YNP, Wyoming, USA - YL17G14_0 | ecosystem: Environmental > Aquatic > Freshwater > Lake > Sediment | place: USA: Wyoming | collected... | reverse complement strand
CATCCCGGTGGAGGCTGTGAAGTGGAATCAGGGCCAAGCATATGTGAACCAGATGCAGGACGGTCAAGCCGTGCAGAAAAGGATCAAGGTCGGCGTCCAGGGCGACCTCTACGCCGAGGTGGCTTCCGGGCTCGAGGAAGGCGAGACCGTCCTGGTGGGCAACATCCCGGCGGGCCTGAAGGAAACGGGGCTCGGCGGCCTGCACATGCCCGGCCAAGTGCCGAGAATGAACATACCTGCGGGCCAGCAGAACAGGCCGAGGTAGTGCGTGATTGCTCAGGGTAGGGCGCGGGCGGGACGGAAGGTTGAGGGCGACAGGGGTGAGCGCGGTTGAAGTTCACTGAGAGTTTCGTGGTCGCCGTACGGGCGCTTAGCGTGAACCGGCTGAGGAGCATCCTCACCATGCTCGGGATCATAATCGGCGTGGCCGCGGTCATCGCCCTGGTATCCGCCGGACAAGGGGCCGAGAGGATGGTTTCCGAGCAGATCGACGCCATGGGTACGAACCTGATCATGATCACTCCGAGAGGAGCGACGCGCCTGGAGGTCGAGGACAGCGTTTTCATCGTTGAGCGCGTCTCCACCCTGAGCAGGGCGATGCCTATCATCCAGTCGCAGACCGAGGTCTCGTGGAGGTCCAACTCCGCCACCATCACCGTCCAGGGGGTCACTCAGGACTTCCCGGATATCCGCTCGTTTCACTCCGCTTCAGGACGATTCCTCTTAGAGACTGACGTAGACGCCAGGCGCAGGGTCGCCGTGGTCGGACAGACGGTCGTAGAAGACATCTTCGACGGGGAGGATCCGGTTGGCCAGGTCATGACGGTCAGGGGACAGCCCTTCACCGTGGTCGGCGTGATGGAGGAGAAGGGCGAGACGTTCGGCATGGACCAGGACAACGTGGTCCTCATCCCGATCACCACGTTGCAGAGGCTAGCCGGCACCAGGTACGTGAGCATGATCTACGCCCAGGTCAGGGACCTGAACGACACGGAAGACGCCGTGTCGCAGATACAGACCGTGTTCGACGGAAAACTGAGGCGCTCTGACACGGTGGGCGTGGCCAGCCAGAAGCAGCTCCTGGATACGGTGTCGACGATAACTCAGACGTTCACGATCCTCCTCGCGGCGATCGCGGGGATATCGCTGCTGGTGGGCGGGATCGGCATCATGAACATCATGCTGGTCTCGGTGACGGAGAGAACCAGGGAAATCGGCTTGCGGAAGGCCGTCGGCGCGAAGAGCAGCGACGTCATGTTCCAGTTCCTCATCGAGTCGTCGCTGCTGAGCGGGCTCGGCGGCGTCGTGGGCATCATCCTGGGGTCGGCCGCGACCACGATCCTTGCCAGATACGGCGGGTGGACGCCGTACACGTCCCCGTCAGCAGTCCTCCTGGCGATCGGTTTCTCGATCGGAGTAGGGATGTTCTTCGGGCTGTATCCCGCGGCCCGCGCATCCAGGCTCGACCCGATCTACTGCCTCAGGTACGAGTAGGCAGCCGCTTCCCGCTATGCCTTGGGGTCCCTGACGAGGAGCCTCACCCTGCCTGAGGAGTCCAGGCAAGGAGAAACCCGCCGCTACGTAGAAGTCTGGGGGCAGTTCCGCGACGGAGGTGTCTCCCTTGCCGGTACTGAACACCGTGCTCGAGGCCATCGGCAGGACACCCATGGTCCGTCTCCGGCGACTGCCCGAAAAGGGCAGCGCGGAGATCCTGGTCAAAGTGGAGTCACTGAACCCCGGGGGCAGCATCAAGGCCCGTCCGGCCCTGAGGATGGTAGAAGAGGCAGAGAAATCGGGAGCGCTACGAACGGGGTCTATCATTGTCGAGGCCAGCAGCGGTAACCAGGGCATCGCCCTCGCCATGATCGGCGCCGTGAAGGGCTACAAGGTGGTCGTCTTCATGCCGGAGTCCATGAGCGCCGAGCGGCGCAAGGTGCTGAAGGCGTACGGCGCCGAGGTCCGTCTTACGCCCGTCGGGAAGGACATAAGGGAGACGCTGGAGATCTGCATCCACCAGTCCAGGGAGTTCGCCGAGAAGACGCCCGGGGCGTTCCGGGCTCGGCAGTTCGAGAACCCCGACAACTGCTGCGCCCACGAGGACACCACCGCCCGGGAGATCCTGGAGCAGACCGGCGGCAAGCTGGACGTCTTCATCGCCGGCATCGGCACAGGCGGCACGATAACCGGGACCGGGCGGGTTCTCAAGAGAGCGATACCGGGCCTTAAGGTGGTTGTGGCGGAGCCGGACAAAGCGTCGCTGTTGGTGGACGTGCCCTTCGGTTTCCACGCTCAGGAGGGCATCGGGGACGGCGTCCTTCCGGACATCCTGGACAAGTCGGTCATTGACCGAGCCATCCTGGTGAGCGACGAGCAAGCCATAGGCGTGGCGCGGCGCCTGGCCCGTGAGGAAGGCATCTTCTGCGGAGTGTCCAGCGGGACAAACGTATACGCCGCGCTCAAGGTGGCGAAGGAGATCGGGGAAAGCAAGAGGGTCGTCACCGTCATCCCGGACGGCGGAGAGAAGTACCTGTCCACGGCCCTATTCGAGAAGGTGGAAGGATGAAACGGAGATTCAACTCGGTCGCGACTGACGCCGTCCATGCGGGCGCCAGACCTCCGGAGTCCCGCACGCTGCCGAAGGTCGCGCCCATATATGCTACGTCGGTATTCTCGTTCGACAGCCTGGCCCAGCTTGACGAAGTGTGGGAGGGGCGAACGCCCGGCTACGTGTACTCAAGGATGCGGAACCCCGGCGTGGACCTGCTTGAGGAGGCCATGAACAGCCTGGAGGACGGGCAAGGGGCCGTGGCGTTCGCGTCGGGGATGGCGGCGATAACCCTGTCGGTGCTGGCGCAGGTGTCGGCGGGAGACCATATCGTGTCCGCAAAGGTCCTCTACGGGGGGACTTACGCGTTCTTCCACGACGAGCTGCCCCGGCGGGCAGTCGGGACGACATTCGTGGACGCTAACGACCTGGGCGAAGTTCAGGCCGCGATGCGGCCGGACACGAAGGTGGTCTACTGCGAGACCATATCTAACCCGCTCATGGAAGTTGTCGACCTCTCGGCTCTGGCCGGCATCGCCCACCGGGGCGGCGCAGTTCTGATGGTGGACAATACCTTTGCATCACCCGTCCTGTGCAGGCCGATCAAGTTCGGCGCGGACCTGTCCATCCACAGCGGAACCAAGTACCTGAACGGGCACAGCGACGTGACCGGCGGAGTCGCGATCGCCGCAGACAAGACTCTGGCAGGGAAGATCCGCTCCCTAGCGACGACGTACGGGCCTGTGCCGTCCCCCTTTGATGCCTGGCTCATGATGCGCGGGATCAGGACCATAGACCTCCGCGTGCGGAGGTGTTCCGAGAACGCGGCCAGACTGGCGCAGTTCCTGGGGACGCATCCGAAAGTGACCGTCGTCCACTACCCCGGCCTGGAGGAGTCTCCCTACAGGGCCCTCGGCGAGAAGTACCTGGACGGGGGCTTCGGCGGGATGCTCAGTTTCGAGGTCCGGGGCGGGCTCGGAGGCGCCCGCAAGCTCATCGATTCCCTGGATATGGTCGAGCTGGTCCCCAGCCTCGCCGGCGTCTCGACGACGGTATCGCACCCCGGCAAGACGTCCCACAGGGGCATCCCGCTCGTGGAGCGGGCTAAATATGGAGTGGGCGACGGGCTCATCAGGGTTTCGGTCGGGATAGAGGACTACAAGGACATCGAGGAAGACTTCAGCCGGGCCCTGGAGCAGGTATAGGCGGTTCAGCGGCCCCCGAACACCCCGGAAAGCCACATCATCTCCGCCAGAAGCCGGAGACTGGTCACGGTCGACGGTTCCACCGCCCTGCGTTGGATGACGGTCCGGATCAATGCCCAATTGAACCGGTGGAGGAGAGTGAACACCAGGGCCTCTTCTGCGGAACAGGGCACCCGCAGGCCCGGGGGCTGCGGCGAATCGCCCTCGCCCTCCGAGTAGCGGCGCATGAAAGCTCTCCAAGACGGTGGATCCTGCTCGAGCAAGCCAAACCACAGCACGACCCACTCATCCCAGAGGGGTCCGACCTTGGCATCCCCGAAGTCCAGCAAAGCAGCAACGCTCCACGACCCGTCCTCGTGCACAAGTAGCACGTGGTCTTCGGTAGCTCTGACAAGGGAGGGTAACGGATGGGAGGAAACCCTCCCCCCGCCCTAGAACACACCCAGCGGCGCTCGGGCGCCGGAGGTGGCTCTGTTGGATAGGAAGTACTACCAGGCATACGAGGACAGGTACCGCGACGTCTACCGGCAAGGTGTCAAATACTGGTCGGACTTCCCCTGGGAGGTGCTCGAAGACCTCGCGGGGCTCGACTCTTTCCTGGAGTTCACCGGGGCCCGTCCGGGCGTCCACAAGTTCCTGGAACCCGGGTGCGGCGAAGGCCACCTCGCCCTGGCCCTGGCACAGAAGGGTTTCGACTACCTCGGCGTCGACCTGGCGCCTTCCGCCCTCGAGAGGGCTCGCTTGAGGCTATCGGAGGCGGGTCTGGGCGAGAGGGCGCAGTTCGTCCTGCATGACGTAACCGACCTCACGTTTCTGGACGAGGCGACCTTCGACTTCGCCCTGGACAACAAGCTCCTGCATATGCTGGTGGTTGACCAGGACAGGCGCAGGTACCTGGCCAGCCTCCGCCGCGCCCTCAAGATAGGAGCGTGGGTCATGTTCAACGAGCTGTTCCGCGAGGGCGCCCCTGACGGCCCCATCCACTCGTTCGAGCAGTACCTGGAAGTATTCAAGCCCGACCTGACTACCATCGAGGAAAGGACCGCCTACAATGGCGGCAAGGAGACGAAGGTCCGTATCCCCAAGGTGCCCGCCAGGCCGAAAGACAAGGACGGGTATGCCAGGGAAATGGAAGAAAGCGGCTTCGAGCTGGTCCGTTTCCACATCTTGAAATCGTATATGGGCTGCCGGTTTTACGCCACGGTTCCGCAGGGTTCAGGCGGTTTCAGGACGTTTCCGAGCTGAGCGTGCCGCCATCCCTTCCCATGTAGATGTGCTTCCGCCAGGCCGGGTCCTCTGCCGGGAAGTCTGTGCGGTAGTGAGCGCCCCTTGACTCGCGCCTCACCAGGGCCCCCTGAGAGACCAACGCCGCGGTGTACCACAGGCTCAGGTTTTCCGCGGCGAGCAGGAGGTCCCGGGAGTCCTTCACTGCCTGTCTCTCCAGGAGCACCCGCAAGCTGTCGATATCCGTCTGCGCCTGCAGGAGCAGGTGCCCGCGCCTGACCGGGAGGAGGTAACGGCCGGAGAAAGCCTTGAGCAGGACGCGGAGGTCGGAGGGCGCGATAGCTCGCGCAGAGCCCCCGGGTAGGACAGGTTCCGCACCGGGAGCGACGGCGCCCGCGTTTCCTCTCCACAGGTCGAGCCACTCCTTGGCCGGGCGGACGGCCGGCAGTTCGAGCGGAGCGGCCGCGAGGCGCATCTCTGGACCCACGCTGCCTGTCGCGCCTGGCATGTTTGAACCGGCCACGCCTGTCTTGGCCACCGTCCCTACCGCCCCCACCGAGGCCACCGTTGCCACATCCTCACCCTTCGCATGCCGGGCGGCGGACCTCCCGGCCTTCATCCCGAACAACACACAGCTCGTGAGGGCGTTTCCTCCGACGCGGTTCGCGCCGTCCACGCCTCCGGTCACCTCGCCGCACGCGAACAGCCCCGGGATTTCGGTCTGCCCCTCCGTCCCGATGGCCACCCCTCCGGGGAAGTAGTGCTCGATCGGGTTCAAGGGCACGGGGCCTTTCCAAGGAGGCGACGAGGGCGGGAACATCCTGGCGACGCTCCGGTAATGCACGGAGCTGCGCCACTCCTCTTTAGGGATGTCCTCGAGGTGGAGCAAGCACTGGCCTTTCTCGTTCTCCAGGGCGATGGCGACCGAGCACTTGTCGCGGGCGAGGAGGTTCGCCTCCCTTCCGGAAGAGATGCCCTCCTTGCGGAGCATTTCCTTCAGAAACTCCCTGCCGTCGGGGCCGGTCACCCGCGCCCGGTCGACGACGCCCAGGTCCATGAACCAGTGGGCTCCGCCCGGCGTATCGAAGCCCATCGGGTAGAACTGCACGAACTCCATGTCCAGGAGGTGGCACGACGCGTCGAGTGCGAGGCGGTAGCCGTCACCCGTGATTCTCCGGGGATTGTCGGTCCGCTCGTAGAGCGCGCCTCCTCCACCCGTCGCCAGCAGGACGGCGTCCGCGGCGAAGGTCACGACCTCTCCACTGGAGTGGTCGATGCACTCGACCCCGCTGATGCCGCCGTCGGACGCAAGGAGCCTCATGGCCACCACGTTGGACACGAAGGTGACGCCGAGACCCAGGCAGGCGTTATGGAGCCCGTCGGTCAGCGCCTTGCCGCCTAGCAGCGGGAATGCGGGGTCAGGGCGGATCCCGATGCCGCCGCGCCGGATGGTGAAAGGTACGCCGGCGTCTCTCAGAAAGTCGATGATTGATGGAGCGTCGCGGGAGAACACGTCCAACAGCTCGGGCACGTTCATGAGCCTGCCAGTCTCGTAAGTCATCTTGCGGTGTTCCTCGGTCGACATGCCCTCGACTCCCAGGGTAAAGCCGCCGCCCGCGTAGATGGTGCAGGTCGCGTTACCAGGCCTCACCTTGGACATGGAGACGACTCTGGCTCCCTGCTGCGCGGCGGTGAGAGCGGCAGTCAAGCCTGCGGCGCCCTGTCCGACGACGACCACCGTGGGAGAGCTGGTGCCGGGCCTGCCGGGTCTGTGGTTAGACATAGCGGGTTTCCTCATTTCCGCAACGGGATGCCAGGTATGTTCTCCTTCTGCTGTGCGCGATCCTGTCAAGGCGGGTTCAAGGTTCTCTTGTTGACAGGACTCGCCTCGTCAAGGCGGCAAGATCACTTGGCTTACGTGTCTCTCATCAGAGCAGGGCGACATCGGTCACCAAGTACTCGCCGGCAACGTACACAGCCACAAACGGCACCCATTTGGGGTCTGGCTCACTCCTGTTCGCGAGCTCATACCAGTAGTTTGCGGCGTCTTCGGACGACCTGTCGCTAGTATCCATGTGGGCCCGTGTTTTGTCTGAATATGCCTTCGCTGAGTCCCAGTTGAGAATACTGGTGTGGGCCAGACCAGCATAGATGAGCATTCTCCGCACACCCTTTGCGAACTCGTGGTCATCCTTGGCCTGTCTTACGGCTGCCTCAGATTCCTCCTCGTGACCGGCCCAATCGTGGCCCTCAACACTACCCTTGATCGGGAGGACAGGGCACTCGTCTTTGAGCACTGAGAAGAGGTACCGGAAATCCTCCAGCCTCTGGTTTTCGGTGAGATTGGAGTATGCAGGAGGGCTGCCTGAGGCACAAGATGCCAACATCCAGCAGACCGGCAGGGTCAGAATGAAGAACACAGCAGTGGACCGCTTGCTTCTATTGATGCTATGTCACCGCCCGCCTCGGCCGGTGCAGCCGGAGGAATCAGGCACGGTCTTCGCGGGGCACCTCGGCGCGGCGATCGTCAGATAGAGCCTCCCTCAACGACACGCCGCCGGACATGGTAGTATCAGGGCAAGTCCGGCGCCGGGGGTATGTTGTGAAGGTCGGAGATACATGAAGATCAAGGTGCGACCTGAGGACTTCGTCGTGCGGGAGCTCGTGGACCTCTCTTTGGCGGATGACGGAGAGTACCGGGTCTACCTCATGGAGAAGGCGGGATGGAACACCGCGGATGCGGTGGAGTCCATCGCGTGGGCCAGCGGCGTCCCTGCGTCTCTCATCCGGTACGCAGGGCTCAAGGACCGGCACGCGCTGACCTGCCAGTACGTGTCCGTTCCCGGTGAGCGCGATCTGAGGTCGGCTGTCCCGGACATCCGTCTTACGCCCGCGGGCTTCTCGGACGACTTCATCTCGACAAGGGTACTGACCGGCAACACATTCGAAATCATCCTGAGGAGCCTCACCTCTGCCGAGTCGGACTTCATCCGGACGAGGCTCCCCGAGGTCGGACGCTTGGGCTTCCCTAACTACTTCGACGACCAGCGGTTCGGAAGCGTGACGGAGCTGGGCGAGTCGCTGGGTGAGCGACTGGCGAAGGGCCACCTGAAGGGCGCCTTGAGGCTGTACATGACGGCGGAATACCCGGGCCATGGGAAGGCGGAGAAGGAACGCAGGCGGGCAATCTCGGCCACGTGGGGCGACTGGACTGTCGTCTCATCTCTGTGCCGCACGCAGGTCGAAAGGGACATGATAGGGGCGCTCATGCGGGGCGGCAACAAGAAGAACCTGCTCACGGCTTTGAACGGCATCCCGCACGCCGAGCTTGCGATGCACTTTGCGGCCTTCCAGAGCCTCGTCTGGAACCGGTCGCTGCAGCTGTTCCTCAAGCATGTCCTCACTGACATGCGCGGCATGCCGCCCACATCCGATGCCTCTTGCACAGCCAGCAGTTTCAGCGTGCCGGGGAAGACCGGGTCCTACGAGTTCTACCGCAACCTGCCTGATGCTCTGGCTGCAACGTTGCGCCAGACGCAGATCCCGACGGTTGCCCGCCGCCTGCTGCCCTGCCCTCCGGCGGTGTCCGCGGCGGTGTCCGCGGCGCTTGGCGAACGTGGTCTCGCCCTCGCGGACTTGAGCCTACGGGGAATAAGGGCCGGGTACCTGAGATCCTTCTATAGGCCCGCCGCTGTGATGCCCGGGGACCTGAGCGCGGGGGACCTGCAGCCGGATGACCTGTGCAGGGGCCGAAGGAAGATGTGCCTGTTGTTCTCCTTGCCCCGCGGTTCCTACGCCACGATGTTGATCAAAGCCCTGACCGGCAGTGCCACCCCGGACCGTAAGCGCCGGCATGGCCCGGCCGAAGAGGAAGCCCTGCCGTAGCTACGGCTGCTCCAACAGCCGCTTGATGATATCCTCGATCAGCGGCTCGGCCAGGGAGACGTCGCGGATCTCGCCCAGAGCCTGCATTGCCATGAGCACAGCCGGGGCCGTCGATTGGCTGCGGTCGAAGTGGACGTCTACCGTGCGGGCCTCGGCATTGATCGCCAACACGCACCAAGCCCCGTCGTGTGGCCGGTCCAGGACCTCTCCCTTCGGACCGATGTACAGTCCGGGCATCAGTTTCTCGGGAAGGCGCGCGTACTTCACGGTGAGCAGGGTGGGGAGGCCTGCCTGGTCGCGGAGGGATGCCAGCGCCCCATCGTACACCAGGCTGCCGTGGTTGATGACCATGACACGCTCGCACAGCTCCTCGATGTCGCGGAGGTCGTGTGTCGTCAGCAGGATCGTCACGCCCCGCTCCTCGTTTATCTTGGTGAGGAACTCCCGCATGCGCCCCTTCGCCATCACGTCCAGGCCGATCGTTGGCTCGTCGAGGAAGAGCACGCTGGGGCGGTGAATGAGCGCCGCAGCGAGCTCCGCCCGCATCCTCTGTCCAAGGGACAGGCGCCTGACCGGGGTATCGAGAAACTCGCCCAGGCCCAGGAGGTCGTCGAATTCCTTCTGGAACGCCTTGTAGTCCGCCGGTCTCACGTCGTACATGGCGGACAGGATATCGAACGAGTCCACAGTGGGCAGGTCCCACCACAGCTGCGTACGCTGGCCAAATACTACACCTATTTCCCGGGCGATCTGTTGCCTCGCGCGCTGGGGCGACCGCCCGTTGACCAGAACCTCGCCCGAGGTAGGGTGAAGGATCCCCGTGAGCATCTTGACGGTGGTCGACTTCCCGGCCCCGTTCGGGCCGATGTACCCGACGAACTCGCCTGGTCTTATGTCAAATGAGATGTCCTTCACCGCTTGGATCTCCCTGGTTTCCTGCGAGACCAGCATGCGGAGGCCGCCCAGGAACCCGGGCTTCCTGACCTGGACGAAGTAGGACTTCTTCAGGCGACTTGTCCTGACTGCCAGCTGTTGTGCCTGCCCGCTCACCGTAAGCCCCCCTTCGACGTCGACCCAGCCTCGACCCCGTGACTCCCCGTACCCACGACCCAGTCACCACCCCGTCACGACCCCGTGCTGTGATACCTGGATTCCCCGAGATGCCAGAGATGTGTCGCGAGACAAAGGCTCAGCGCAGCCGCAACGGGCGGCAATGCCAAGTTGACCCACGTTCCACCCTTGCCGAGGAGGTGTCTGACCGGCACGTAGTTGCCGGCTCCCAGCGGGATGACCCAGAGCAGCATCTTCCTGAGCCATCCGGGGTAGATGTCTAGCGGGTACAGCGTAGCGGTGCTGGACGCATTCTCCGTGAAGACCTGCAGCTCCTCGATGCGGACTATTTTGAAGGCGGCGCTCGCCGTAGCCATCCCGACCGCAAGGAACAGGCAGCCTGTCGAGACGCACGCGACGACCAGATGTCCTACTCCCGCCCAGGAGAGAACTCCTGCTCTGAGCAGCGCCCTGGCTGAGACTGCGCCCACCCCGGCGCCCTGCACCAGCCACCCCAACCTGGTGAGGTCGATGTTCCTCGAGAGGAGCACGAACAGGCTTGGCCAAGGTCTTATGAGGACGGAGTCGAAGTCGCCCCGCACGATGTAGTTCTCGAACCGCTCGATCTCATCACAGAAGATGCGGTAGAGCCCCCAGCCGACCCGGGAAACTGCGTAGAGCAGGCCGATCTCATAGATGTCCCACCCGTGGACCGTGTCGAACTTCCACAGGATGACGGCGATGACGAAGTAGTCGTACAGGCCGGTCACAGCCTGAATCGTTGCAGAGGCGACGAAGTCGAGCTTGTACTGCATCCTCGCCCGGACGCTCGCCGAAAGCAGGATCCGGTAGAGTCTGATGCCCGCGAGGAGCCGGGACTGGGGCCGGGTAGCCGGGGTCGAGCTCATCCTCCTTGCACCTCCAGTTTCCTCCGGGCCATGCCCGTCACCCACTGCGCGAGCAGGGTCAGGACCACAGTCCACACTACCGCGGGGATGATGAGCTCCGGGCCGGATAGCTCCAGCCAGATGCGCGCCGGGTTGAATGTCAGGCAGGCGAAGGGCGACCATCTCGCCAGCGTGTACATGGGCTGAGGAAGCACCTCGAGAGGCATCGAGGCCCCGCCCAGGGTCAGGTTCAGGGTGGAGATCACCCAGTAGACCGTGCGGATCTCCGTCGTCCAGAAGGCGGTCATCCCGGCCAAGTACAGATGGGTAATGGCGATGTAGGCACCTAGGACCAGCGAAAGCACCGTCCATCCCCACGTGGCGGGGTTCCTCGGCAGGTAGTACCCGAACAGCGACAGCATCAGCCCGACGGGGAACCCGCGAAAGATGAGCCCGTACACCATGGAGCCGTACTCGCTGGCCATCCGGTAAGAGAAGAAGTCGACGGGACGCAGGAGCTCGGTCGCCACGTCGCCGGACCGGACTGCGTCGCGGATCTTGACGTGTGCCCGGATGCCGAACTGGGTGAACCACATGGTGGTCTGGTTGAACGAGATGTAGTAGGTCATGACAAGGGGCGTGTAGTCGCCGAAGCCCGACGATGGCACCACGCTCCTCCAGAGGTAGATGTAGATGACGCCGAAAATGGCGCTCGCTACGGTGTTGATGAGGTGTGACGCGGAGTACTGCAGGTTCTGGATGAACCCCTTGGAGGCCAGCACCCAGTACTTCCGCAGCCCTCTGAGGGACATGTGGGTACCTCCGTGTAGTGCCTCTGGCGATGGACCTCGCACGCCGAGCCGGTCTTCCGAAATCCGGTGGACACCAGTCTTCCAGCAGTGGTGCAGGCGAACGGAGGAGAGTCTATCACATCGCCTGCGTGGCGGTCAATTGGCACGGACCTGGGCTTTCCTCATCGCGCAGTCAATTGGCACGGACCTGGGCTTTCCTCATCGCGCAGTCAGGCTTCAGGCGGCGCCCAGTCCCTCATCGCCTTCCTGATCGCATTCGTGTACCTGGCCGACTCCTCTTCGAGGGTCTTGATGAAAGGGTCTTTGGGATCGACCGCTCGTTTCGGGAGGGAATCCGGGATCTTGGGCGACATGTCTTTGTGGGACAGATCCTCCCAGGTCACGGTCACAAGTGTGACTCCATTGGCCTGACTCATGCCGAGCTTCGAGCTGACGAGTTCCGGCGCAGATGGCCTCAGACGACCTTGCAGGAGGTCCGGCTTCCGCAATCGAATCAGGTCGTGGGGGCTGATAGGGTGAGGGTCAGAGTGAGAGAGGCCGAGGACAAGGCTGACATCCGCCGCTTCGTCCATTTCCCCTGGAGCATCTACCGCGGTGACCGCAACTGGGTGCCACCTCTGAAGTCCGAGATGTGGAGCATCGTCACCGGGAAGGACAACCCCCTGTTCAAGTGCGGCCCGCATGCCCTGTTTCTCGCGGAGGACGGAGACAAAGTCGTGGGCCGGGTCCTGACAGCCATAGACAACGAGCTCAATGCCGCCAGGGGCAGGGGGTGGGGGTATTTCAGCCTGTTCGAGAGCACCAACAGCGCCGAGGTAGCGTCGGCGCTTCTTGCGACCTGCGAGGAGTGGCTTCGCGAACGCGGCTGCCGGGTGTCCAGGGGGCCGGTGTCCCCTGACAATGGCGACGACAACCGCGGGCTGCTCATAGATGGCTTCGATACTCCGCCCGCCCTCATGGACTCGTACAACCGGCCGTACTACGCCGGTCTCATCGAGGGATGCGGGTATGAGGGGGACCGCGACGACCGGCTGGCCTACTTCTACGAGGTAGGCGAGTCATTCCCCGAGAAGGCCCTGGCTACGCTGGACTACGCCAAGGCCCGGTGGAAGTTCAGGATCGACCGGGCGAACCTCAAGGACCTCGAGAACGAGTTCATGTCGCTGAAGGCCGTGGTAGACGCGGCGATGCCGGAGTGGCCGGACATGATCCCGCCGACCATGGACGAGCTGCGCCTGATGGCCAGGAAGATCCTGCCCGTCGCGGACCCTGACTTCATCTACCTTGCCCGCTCCGAGGCGGGTGAGCCCATAGGGTTCCTCATGGGGCTGCCCGACTACAACCAGGCGCTGAAGCACCTTAATGGCTCGTTGTTCCCGCTCGGATGGGCGAAGTTCCTCTGGTACAGGCGGAGGATTAACGGGCTCAGGATCTTCGTGCTGTTCGTGGTGCCCACTTGGCAGAAGAAGGCGGTCAGCCACGCGATGTTCCTGGAGGCCTTCCTGGCGTGTAAGAAGAAAGGCTACACCTGGGCGGAGGGCTCGACGGTCGTCGAGTCCAACGGGCCGATGAACAGGGACGCGGTAGGCGCCGGCGGGAGGCTGTACAAGAGGTACCGGACCTACGAGAAGCCGCTCTAGCCGCAATGAGGCTGGCCAGGACCGGACACGGACGCAGCGCAGACGGGAAAAAGGAAGGCCGCCTCCTGAGTGGCGGCCTCTATATTGGTTCTCTATTGGTTCTCTGTCCGGCTTGCTGCCCTGCTACGTGTGGTTCCCTCCCGGCCTGGCGGTCGCGATCAGGTAGGCCATAAGTCCTACCAGATTCGTCACTAGGACGAAGGCGCCCCACAGCGCCGCAACGTCGCCGCGGACCCGGGCATCCAGGTAAACCCACGTGGGAAGTCCGAGCCAGTACACGGCGAGTCCGCCAAGGGCGACCAGGATGCCGGCTCTCCACCAGAGCTCTGGTCTGGAGATGCCGGGGTTCACGTCATACGCGATCCCGACTACCGCCGCCAGCTTGCCCGACTTGTCGAACACGGGCCTCACCGCGTGTCTGTACACGTCGTTGTGCTCCCCCTCAGAGCGAAGCGCTTGGGCGGTCATCAAAAGCAGCTTCTGAGTCGCATCCAGTGTTCCTTTTGGGAGGGACTCCACCAGCAACGACACATCCCTCCTGGCCAGGCTCTCCACGTTCTCGCCGGGCGAACCCGGGCCGCCCGAGTGGAAGGCTATCTCTCCCGATGGGTCGGTCACCCAGACCCATGCGATGTATTTCTCCTGCTTGAGAGCTTCGGCGCCGCTGAGCAGGGCGGGGTCCGTGGCTGACGACGCCTTCGCGGGGATGACCCTGTCCATGGACGCCTGCACCGATTTCCCCGTTTCGCCGGTCTCAACGAGGATCCTCGCGCGGGCAGCGACCCACGCAGTCAGGGTGATCACTGAGACCATGAGCCCAAGGATGCTGACGATGACGATCCACTGCCTTCTATCTCGCATGCTGCCTTCTCCTTTGCACAAGGGCGAATGCTGCCGCGGGACTACAGAGGAGGTTCAGGGCGGGTCCCATGGCCAGAAGGGACCCCGGGAAGCGGGAGGTGAGGGGGACAAAGTGGGCGAGCAGCGCGATGGCGCTCAGGCCGAGCCCAGAGACGGCGATCGCCCATCCCGGGAATGAGGCGGGCTGTGACGGGCGAGCGGCAGGCGGCCTGACCGGCAGTCTCGAAGCCTCCTGGGACTCCTCCGCCTGCGACCTCGCGATAGCCGCCAACCTGACAGGAGTGCCGGGTTCCAGTGGGGGAGCCTCGACGCAGGTGGCCTTGCGGAGGGCATCGCCCAGCGTCGCATCGTCCTCCGGCCCGTAGCGAGCACTCTTGGGACCTCGTTCACTGGTGTCTTTCATCCGAGTCCACCTCCGCGAGATTGTTCCTCAAGGCTTCCCTCGCGCGCGAGAGAAGCGACTCCGTCGCCTTGTACGACCTCCCGATGCGTGCAGCGACGCCGCCGACGCTGTCGCCCCGTTGATAGCGGGCTAGCAGGGCCTCGCGGTAGGCTTCCGGTAGAGCCCACAGGGCCTCGACCAGGCCGGCGCTCTCGTGGGCTTGTCCGGACGCGCACTCCATGTCCGGAAGGTCCAGGGGCGTCCCTATCCTGCGGGCCTGCCGCACCTGGTCGGCTGCCTTGTGTCTGGCTATCCCGCAGAGCCACGAGAAGAGCGGGACCTCGCCGCGGTAGCTGCCGATCCGCTCCGCCGCCGCGATCAGGGTCTCCTGGCGGACGTCTTCCGCCATGTGCCTGTCTCCTCCTGTCCGGTGGTAGGCGTAGACGTACAACGGGCCTGCGTACGCATCGCAAAGGGCTGCCCAAGCCTGAGGATCCCCTTTCATCAGGCCCCGCGCCAGCGTCTTCTCGTCGCACGGTATCTCTCGAGGCGTCGTCGACCTGCCACCTTCCAGAGAGTAAGTCGCAGCGAGGAGGTTGAATCCTTCGCCGCTCAAGCGCTTCCTCCGATTTACAGGACGCATATCGAGCCACAGCTTATCCCAGGCAGAGGGGCACGATAGAATCTTGCAGCGAGATGCCGGGCGACGTCGAGAGCAAGGACTACGCCGTGACAGGCCTGAGCCGCGACGGGAGGTTCAAGGTCATAGCCACGCGGTCGACGCTCACGGTAGAGGAGGCGCTATATACCTTCTCCAGGCACGAACTCAGGGAGATCGCGGGCACTTTCCCTAAGGGCAGGCTGGATCCGCTTCGCGCCCACCGTAATCGCGGCAGCCCAAGCGAGGACCGCTCCCTGCTGGCCGCTCGTTAGACGCAGCCGCAATGCTTCATGGCGAGGAACACCCGCACGTGCCCGTACTCGTCGCCGATTATCGAGAGGAAGAGAAGCCTCTGTTCGACCGTGGAGGCGCCAGCCTGGCAGCCCTGGTGTAGTCGCACATCGCCTCGAGCTCGCCGTCGATCGCCTTCTCGAGATCGGCGGGCCTTACCTGGGCCGACTCGCCGCCCGTTAACCCGACGTCCCCGTGAGCAGGGCCGCCAGCATCTGGGCGTGCCTGTACTCGTCGTTAGCCGCGCTCGCGAAGAGCGCCCGGCACACCGGGGACGCGGCTGTGTTGGCCAGGCAGCTGTAGAAGCTGGACGCCTCCAGCTCTTCGGGGTACGCGTGGATGATGATATCCCTGTACTCGTTCAACACCGGGAACACCTCTTCGTAAGCCTCCTTAACATAATGTGCCTGGAATGTGGGGTCTTGTGCGGGCAGGAGGACTTGAGGAGGCCGCTTCGGTCTAGATGTTGAGCGAACAGCGCGGCCATCCCGCCAGTATGAACAAAGCAGGCAGGTTCGGAGCGGCGGATTATCCCGCGCTCGATCAGCCCTACCAGGCCGGCCAGCGCCTTGGCTGTATACACGTTCTCCACGAAGATGCCCTCCAGACGGGGGAGATCGCGGAGCATGCGAGTCGACCCCGGGGTCGGGACGGCGTACCCGCCGCCCAGGTAGTCATCGTAGATGGTCATTGCTTCATCCGGCGGCACCGCGGGCATGAGGCCCGTGAGCTCCCTAAGCCCGCTCAACAGGCTAAACATCCTCCGCCGCAGCTCCTCCGCAGCGTATTCCACGCTGATGACGTGGACGTGGAACGGATGCCCCAGGAGGGCTGTTCCGAAGACGAACCCGCTCGCGGTCCCTCCCATCGCCCCCACGATGGCGACGTGCCTGAGGGGCACGTGAAGGGTGCGGCACTGCTCCAGCACTTCGCGGGCCGCTTCCACGTAGCCGAGCGCCCCTATGGGCGTCGAGGCGCCGCTGTGGATGACGTAGGGGCGGCCGCCTCCCGCCCGCAAGTCCCTGGCGACCTCATCGACTGCCGTGGCCCGTTCCTCTTCACTCTTGCGGCCTATGAACAGGGATTCCGCTCCGAACAGCCGGTTGAGCAGCATGTTCCCATGGAAGCCTGCAGGCGGCAGATCATTGTGGACCAGGACGCACTTGAGGCCCGCCTTGGCGCACGCTGCTGCCGTCAGCGAGCACAGGTTCGACTGGAGGCCGCCGGCGGTGACGATGGTGTCCGCGCCCAGCTTGACGGCATCCCCGAGCAGGAACTCGAGACTCCTGGCCTTGTTGCCGCCCAGCGAGAGGCCTGTGAGGTCGTCGCGCTTGATGTACAGCGCTTCATGCCCAAGCCGGGCTCCCAGGGTGCCCAGACGCTCGAGCGGAGTGGGGAAGAAGCCCAAGTGCAGCCTGGGGAAGCCCTGGAGCGGTCCCTGGCGGGTCCCCATGGGTATCTCCCTCCTAAGATCCGCCCCGGGAGAGGGCTGCGCGGCCCTTCCCCGGGGCTACCACTTCGTGCAGCCTCCGCCTGGTCCTTCGAGGATCCGCCAGTCAGTCTCTAGCCGACGCCGCTCCCGATGTTGACCAGGTGCAGCCAGTCCTGGAGCAGGAAGAGCAGACGGCCCAGCAGCAGTGAGAATCGGCCCTGGACGGTGTTGCCGAAGGCGACCCCGAAGTACGCCATCATGGCGTACCGGGCGAAACCGCGCGTCTTGTTGACCGCCGCGCTCTTGTTCCAGAAGGTGAACACGAAGTACGAGCACACCGCGAAGAACACGAACAGGTACAGCCAGTCGTTGAAGGAGGTCAGCTTCTCGAAGGTACCCCTGACCTGGACCATGAACGGCCTGGGCTCGTACGCCAGAGCGTAACCGATGGAGTACCCCATGATGAGCGAGAGAGGATACCTGTACAGCCACTGGTACTTGCCTGGGGCGTACCTCAGGTAGTACAGGAGGGCTATGGCGCCCGGGATGAGGAGGTAGTACTCGCCTTTCATGACGTAGTTAGTCCAGAACGCCTTGGTGTAGTTATCCCAGGTCATGACCACCGAGTGCGCGGCGGACATACCTATCACCGTGTACTCGAAGAACCGGTAGAACGGGTTCTCCTTGATCAGGAAGGAGAAAATGGCCAGCGTGCCGACCACCGCGACCCATATCTGAAGCTCTTGGGTAAGCATCCAGTTCACCTCCCTATGTGTCCCGCTTTCTTCTTGGAGGAGAAGAAAGCGATGTTGCCCAGGACGATGAGGCCGATGATGAGGAGGCACGAGAGGCTCTGCGCATCCATGAGCTGGGTAGATACGCCAGGCTTGCCCACGAGTTTCTCGTATTCGGCGGCGCCCCGCATGCCCGGGATGAGTCCTTTGAGCTGGCCCGTGGGGATGTACCGGACCGAGCTGGCGATCTCAGCGGCCACCGATGCCTTGACCAGGGAGATCTTCGGGAAGTACGTGATCCAGGTCTCCATTCCGGGTGAGCCGCTCTCGTAGATCACAATGCACGATATCGCGTTCTCATCGAGCTTCTTGACCCTCTGCATGATGGGTAGTTGCTCGAACGGGGTCTTGTCGATGTCGATGCCCATGGCGCCCTTCCAGAAGTCCGTCGCCATGGCGCGGAACGTGGAGATGCCGCCGGCCTTGAACCCGATGTTGACCCAATCCACGCCATACTTCCAGCCGAAGCTCTTGGCCTTTGCCGCCACTTTGTCCTTCACGAAGAACAGGCCCGATTCCCACTGCCCTGCGACGAGGAGCTTCAGACCTTTCTTGGCCATCTGCTCCATGATCGCCATCATCATGGGGGTGAGCTCGGTATCAGTAGAGGCGCTGTACGCGACGTCGAACATCACGATGCTTCCGGCCGGCAGCGCGCCTATGGTGTCGTAGGCGCGCTGGGTGAGGTCTTTGTTTACGGAGACCGGCATCCCGATAGGCTTTATCACCGGGATGATCAGCACAATGACAAGGGCCAGGTACATCCAGCGGGAGTCCAGGTTATTGAGCTTCTCTAGCATTCTTTGTGGCCTCCCTTCCTAACCGGCGCCCAGATGGCGCCGCTCGAGGCCCAGGAAGATCCTGAGGTTCGAGGCGAAGCCACCGAGGAATATGCCGACTGCGATGGCCCTGGATACTGCCGAGTTCGGGACAGAGACGATCCAGTCGCGGATCCCCGCCATGCCGCCCAGAGCCGACGTGCTCGGCCAGAGGAAATCCCCGACGGGGACGTTGGACACCATAACCCAGGCCGCGCACACCATCATGATTGCGGCCTCGGCCGTCCTGGCCCTGAAGGCCTTGTAAGAGGCCGACGTCAAGTAGAACGCGACCAGCGCGTACATTGTGCCGTTGACCGGGACGATGATCGCGTCATAGAACCACCTGTAGGTCAGGTTCTTGTTCCCGACGGCCATCCCGAAGATCATGTAGACGAACATGATGACCAGGAGCCACCCGGAGAACATCCAGTTCCGTTCCTTCTTGGAGATGACGTTTCCGTGTACTCTCAGAAGGTTGGCGACTCCCATGAACATCAAGACGGCGGTCATGAACTGGCGCATCCGGTCGATCTTCGCCTGGACCTGGAGTTCTGTCAGGCTGTACGAGACCACCGACAGGAAGACGACTATCGCCATTGCCGTCGTCAGGATGAGAGGCACTTGTCTCTTCAACTCTTTGCACCCCCTCCGTCAGAACTTGAGCCAGTTTGAGATCAGGTTGGCCTTGGGGTCCACCAGTTGGGCGATGACTCCCAGGACCACCACGACCACGACTATGAACTTGCCGACGTCCTCAGCCACGAGCGTGCCGGTGAGCATCGGTTCCTTGGAGAGGTAAGCGCTGGCCGCGTACTCCTCCTCGCCGATAAGGGTGTAGTCACATGCGGCCACGAAGAACGGAAGCTGGGCCGTGTTGGTCGTGGCTGCGATCTGGATCGCCCCAATCTGGGCGCCTACCTCGGAAAGGGTCATGGATTCGGCGTAGAAGTAGCCGATCCACATGGTGGTCGCGGGCCTCTCGCGCTTCAGCATGCCTGCCACGGCGCTGGTCCACGCCCACTGGTCCCCGGGGATGTAGCGCACGGTATCGGGCTTGAAAGCCTCGGGACGGCCGGCCTCGAGGTAGGACTGCTTGATGACCTCCTCGTTGACAGCCGCGGCCAGGTAGTCGCCGGCGATGTTGATGAAGTTGGTGTCGTACTTGGCGCAGAGCCCGGCAACGTAGCCCATGTAGCCCCACAAGGCGAACGAGTGGACCGAGCCGACGTCGGCCGTCCTGTTCGCCAGGAGGACCGGGCGCCCCATTTCAGTTGCGCGTCCGATGGCTTCGTCGATGGCGTCAAGGCCGGGCAGTTTGCGGATCTCGGGCATCTGTTTGCCCCGCCGCGCTGACGTGACGTAGTACCAGGTGATGACCATGAGGACGATCGCAGTGATGAACCCTGAAACCGCGCCGTCGACGCTCACGAAGAAACCCCACTTGGGGGGAGCCTTCGGCGCTGCTGCTAGAAGGTAAAACACGCTTGGATTCACCTCCACTTTTGCTTCCTGAGCACCGAAGAAACCGGCGATGGTTCACGGACCACCTCCTTTGCGGTCATTGGGATCCCTGTGCGCCGGGGCCTTTCTGGGAGTGCTTCTGGTGTGGTAGAAGAGATCCGCCTTCTCGTAGATGGTTTCCAGCTCGGCAAGCGCCTCGGCATTCTCCTTGCCAGCCGTCCTTGCGACCGATGCCAGGAGCGCGTCGATGAGAGCGAAACAGCCCGTGTAGGATAGCGAGAAACCGGTGGAATCGGTGCCGGTCAGAAGAGCGAAGTCCGCTTCCTGAGCGGCAGGTGAGACCGCAACGTCGGTTATGGCGACCGCAGATACCCCTTTCTCGCGGGCGTACCGGAGGGCGTCGATGGTCTCCCTCCAGTACCTCGGGAAAGAGACCGCCAGGAGGAGGTCGTCCTTCCCGAAGAACTTGAGGACGTCGTACCAGTCAACCGAAGGTTCGGGGACCACGAACACCGACGACCGCACGTGGAGCAGGCCCTGTCCCAGGACCAGCGCCGGAGCGTGAGCCGTTCGAACGCCCATGACGCAGACCGAGCGAGACGCGAGCATTATGCCCGCAAGCTTGTCGAAGATCTCAACAGGGTTGGTTGACGCGATCTCCTGGATCCGGGCCACGTTGCGGTCGAAGGACTCCGAGACAGGGTCGGCCAGCTTTCGGGACCTCTTCAGGCGGCGGGCGCTGGAGCTCTGGAAAACCCGAATACCCCAGCTCGTCCGCAAGTCGGATGACCACGGTCTCGCTGGAGCCGGATGCCTCGCCTATCTGGGCTGCCGTCATGAACGCGGCTTTATCCCAGTTTGCGACCAAGTAGTGAGCGACACGTTCCTTCGCTTCGCTCATGCCACCAAGGCGCACCCTCAGTCTATCGATGAGGCTCTGCGGTGCTGGTATCCAAATCACCTTAACCTGCGGTTACATGATTTCCTGCGGGAGCATTACCTCCCCGCAGGAAATGATTCTTCAGGCGGGCAGCCAATTCCTGCTTTCCGATGCGCTAGTGCCGTTGGCGTAAGAGGCGACTTGCCGCATGGCGTTGTCCGGGAAAAGAGACGTCTCCGCAGCGCGGGCAGCCCGGCAGACGGCCTGTTCGTGGTATGATCGAGTCCTGATCGCGCCAGCATGCCCCCACGGGGTGACCTTAGATGGCCAGAGCAGAGGTCGCAGCGGTCAAATGCGATTCCTATGACCCGGCCCAGGTGCAGTCCGCCGTCGACCGGGCGTTTCGCCTCCTCGGAGGCATCGAGAGGCTCGTCAGCGGCCGCTGCCTTCTGAAGCCCAACCTTCTGTCGCCGTCTCCGGCCCCAAGGGCCATAACCACCCACCCGGCTGTCGTCGCGGCTGTAGGACGTTCGGTGACGGCTCTCGGCCTCGATGTATATGCAGGAGACAGCCCGGGGCGCGGCGACAGCATGAGGGCAGCCGAGGTGAGCGGCGTCGCTGAGGCCTGCCGCCAGGCTGGCGTGCAGGTGGTCGCGTTCGATGAAGAAGTGAACGTCAAGCACCCTTCCGGGCTGGTGTGCAAAGAGTTCACCCTGGCCAGGGAGGTATCCGAGGCTAACGCCATCGTGAACATCCCCAAGATGAAAACCCACGCCTTCCTCGCTTACACGGGCGCAGTCAAGAACCTGCTGGGCTGCATACCCGGGACCAGAAAGGCGAACGCGCACCTGCGATACCCTGGATCCAGAGAGTTCTCCTTGATGTTGCTCGACCTTCTCGCCCTGCTCAAACCCGCTGTTTCCGTACTTGACGCTATCGTGGCCATGGACCGCAATGGCCCGTCCCAGGGCAGGCCCAGACGCTTTGGCGCTGTCCTGGCCTCGACTGACGCGGTCGCGCTCGATACCGTCGCTCTCCACCTGGCCAGGGTGGACCCCATGCTGGTGCCGTACCTGAGGGCCGCTCGCGAGCTGGGGGTGGGGCAGACCCGGCTCCAGGACATCGACGTGGTCGGCGACCCTTTGGAGACGCTGGCGGTGGACGACTTCCAGATGCCGGACAGCGTGGGGGCTCCCTCTCTGCTCAGGTTCGGCACCAGGATCAGGAAGCTGGTTACGGCGGTGCCGTCCATCGAGCGGAGCACGTGCACGGGCTGCGGTGAGTGCGTCCGCTCATGCCCCCCGCAAGCAGTGACGGTCTCCGCGGGCAAGGCGTCCATCGACTACAGCTCCTGCATACGGTGTTACTGCTGTCATGAAATGTGTCCTGACGGGGCGGTCCGCCTCTCGCGTGGGCGCCTCGCCCGGCTCACCGGGCTGGTACTGGACGCCTTCGACCGGAGGTAGATGCAGGGAGGGAGTCTGACCGACGGCAGGAACCCAGGCTGACAGACAGAATGTGAATGTCGAATGGGGGCGTGCAACGTGAGACGAGACCCGGCTTCCCTGCAGGTCCTTCTGGAAAAGACCCAGTTCATGCATAAGAAGGGCTTCAATTGCTCTGAGGCCGTCGTCTGGGCCCTTTCACGCTACTGGGACCTGGACCTCGGCATCGCCTGCGCCACCGGACTTGGCGGCGGGATCGCGAGGACGGGCGAGACGTGCGGATCCCTCGGGGGAGCCATAGTCGCGCTGGGAGCCAAGGTGGGCAGGGTAGACCCGGAAGACGACGCAAAGAAGCAGCTGTGCTACCGCCTCGGGCAGCGGGTAATCGAGCGTTTCAGCAGCGAGATGGGCTCGCCGGACTGCAGGGACATCCTCGGCTTCGTCCTGGCTGAAACAGGTGGGCCGGAGAAGTACGCCGCAGGCAGTTTCAAGGACGGCAAGTGCAAGGACGCCGTCGCGACTGCGGTGAAAGCAGCCGTAGAGGCCGTGGAGAGCCTGGAGGAGCGAAGCTAGGCCAGGCTCCCACCGGCTCGGGCAGCCTGTTTTGTCGATTTTCGCCAGTCATGCCTCCGGTGACTGTCGGATTTCGGTAATCCAGCGGCGAATCCCCCTGGGTTTTGTCGATTTTCGATAGTCACGAGGACAGTGACTGTCGATTTTCGATAGTCGGAGGCCTGGACACTGTCGAAAACCCACAATTCACATTCGGAAGGGGCCGGGTGACCGGCCCCTTCTCATCACTGGCCCTTGAGGAGCCTGTTCATGTCGAAATAGTGCTGGCGGCCGTAGTAATCCTGCAGGAGGTCCAGCACCTCGCCGAACCTCTGGAAGTGGACTATCTCCCTTTGCCACAGGAACCTGAGGGTGTCGGTGACGTCCGGGTCGTCGGACAGCTGTATCAGGTACTCGTAGGTAGACCGCGCCTTTTGCTCCGCCGCCATATCCTCCGTGATGTCGGTTATGGGGTCACCCTTGGACTGGATGTAGGCAGCGACCCAAGGCACTCCCGTGGCGTTGACGAAGTACACGGCCTTGTCGTGGTCGGCATAGTAGCCGTCCATCCCGGCCGCCTTTATCTGCTCGATGGTCGCGTCCTTGATCAGCTGGTAGACCAGCGTAGCGACTATTTCCAGGTGGGCGAGCTCCTCCGTCCCGATATCGGTCAACGCGGCCTTGGCCTGGGGGAGGGGCATGGTGTAACGCTGGGTTAGATAGCGGAGGGATGCCCCCAGCTCCCCGTCAGGCCCCCCGTACTGGGTGATGACGTCCTTGGCCAGCCCGGGGTTGGTGGCGCGGACAGCCGCCGGGTATTCAAGGGATTTCTGGTAGACCCACATCTCTATGCACCTCTTCTCCAGTTGATTTCCCACGGCCAGGGGTCGCAGATCCACTGCCAGCCGTTTGGCGCCATGCCGAAACCATAGTTGAGCAGCGGGCCGTAAACTGCCTCGTATTCCCGCTTGGCATCACAGAGCTGTTCAGAGAAAGCCCTGAATGCATCCAGGGCACACGTCTCCTGCGGGTGGGTGTCCAGGAAGAGCTGGAGATCGACGCACTCGAACTCCAGCTGCATGATGCGCCGGAGCACCTCGAGCTGCCTGGGATCGCACTGTACGGCTTCCATGGCTAAACCCTCCCATCCGTGCAGGGCGGCCACCTGTAGAGAGGCGGAGTCCTCAGGAGCTCGGGGAAAATGGTGCCCGGAGCGGGCATCTCGCCCGGAGCATAGATGCGCGTGAAGGCCTGGAACGGGGTGTACGCCGCCGCGAGTTCCAGCAGGGGCACCGGGGGAGGGCAGGCTCCCGGGGCGAGAGGCGGCCATGCCCCCGGGCTGGCGGGCGGCGGTTGGGGACTGGGTGCGGGAGGGGGCCCCCAACCTGGGGCGAACGGTGGGTTAGGTCCGAAGCCGGGGCCGTAGGGCGAACCGGGCGGACGCTGGAACCAAGTCCCGACCGGGGACGACGACGGCGATGCCGCTACACACGGCTGGCTCGCGGGGGCGGTGGGCACCGTTATTGGCGCGTCATCCGGGTACTGCCCCGGAGTTGGTCCCGGAATTGAGGGTCCACCAGGCAAGTTCCACCCAGGCCGGTGCCGAGTGGGAAGGCCCGGCCCGCCCCGTGGGAAAGGCCTAAGCATGCTCATGTCCTCCTTCAGGTTGCATAATCGACTCATCTTATGTCAACCTAATCGAGGAGGTGCAGCGACCGGGATGTGTTCCGAAACCGGGGCAATCAGAAGTCCAGGCCAGCCTTCTTCACGCCTTCTTCGACCGCCGAAAGGTAGCCCGAAGCAGCATCTTTGGCGAGAGCGATCCTCGCGGCAGCGGAGGTTACGAGATCCTGGTCATCGATGGACCCGAGATTTATCTGGACGTTCATCGTCGCCCCGCGGCGGGCGACGTCGAGCATCAGCGCGCCCACACCCATGTCGGTGACGGCGTTGGGGTTGCCGAACCTGGCAAGGTCGGGCAGGAGCGACATCGCTTCCACGGCGGTCTCGACCGTCTCGAGCGGCGTGAGGGTGGCTACCTTGAAGGCCTCCTGTATTGCGGCGCGCCTGGCGGCCTTCTCCTTTTCGGTCGACTTCGGCATCCGCATCGCGGCCTCGACTTTGACGTAGGCTTCGGTGTCCTTCTGCGTGAGGTCCTGGAACTTGCCCAGGAGCGCCTGCGAGTCTTTGCGGATCTCCTCCAGCCGGTCTCTCCCCTCGGTGAACCGCGCCTTGCTCAGCGTGTTTCCGGCCACCATGCGGATGAGAGCGCACCCGAGGACGCCCGCGACGGCCGACGCGGCTCCGCCTCCCGGCGCACCCGTCGGCGCGGCGAGCTCCTCAATGAACTTCGCGAGGTTAAGGTCTGCCAAGTAGTAGCCCTCCTCAACGTGTTCCGATGTCTGTTTCGGCGGCGCACCCGCCGCCCCCAGACCCGCGACTTCCGACGACGCGGCCGTCGCGCCCGCTCCGCTGGAGCTGTCCAGACCTGGCTGGGCATCCATCGTCACCGACTGGCCTACCAGGTCCAGGACCTGCCTGCGTGAGAACCCGCGCAGTTTGAGGCGGGCCGCCGCCACGTCCAGCAGGGCGTCCAGCGGCAGCAGGCCGATGATCTCCGACTCCTTGACGACCGCCCCGACCTTGGCTGCCATTTCGTCCAGACGCCTCATCACCGTCTCCATCGAGGTCGTCCTGTAGTCCAGCAGGTTCATCGTGACCTGGACGTCGCCGGTCTCCTTTGTCAGGATCCCCTTCGCCTGGACAGCGGGGAGGCCTCCCGAGGATTCCCTGAGCGTCCTGGCGATGGTCGTGGCCTTGACGATGTCACCGGTATCGAGGTTCACGTTGAACGCGATGAGCGGAGTTCTGGCCCCAACCGCTGTCGCTCCGGCCGTCGGGTGAAGCTTCCTGGGCCCGAAATCCGGGGCGCGCTCCGGGTCGATCAGGATGGCGACCTTGAGGCCCTCGTACTCGCCCTGGCGGACGTCCGGGAGCCTGACTCGCCCCGGCCTGGTCGCGGCCTTCGCGTAGAGGTAGACGGGGATGTCGAGCTCCCGGGCGATGCGGGCGCCGACCTGCCTTGCCATGGCGACGCAGTCGTCCATCGTGACTCCCTGGATGGGCACGAAAGGGATCACGTCGGTGGCGCCAATGCGGGGATGCTCTCCCCTGTGGCGCTCCATGTTGATGAGCTCGCTGGCCCGCTTGGCGCAAGCGAACGCGGCCTCGGCGACATTCTCGGGGGCGCCGATGTAGGTGACTACTGACCTGTTGTGGCTGGGGTCCGACTCAACGTCCAGGAGGCGGCAGCCGTGCTTCGGGATGCTGCCGACGATGTCACGGATTACCTGCGGATCCCGCCCTTCGCTGAAGTTGGGGACACACTCCACGAGCCTGTCCTGTGCCATTACGCTGCAGATCCCTCCGGCCAAGCGGGATGGGCCCGCGCGGGACTTGTCTCCCCGACATCATACAACGGGACGTCCCGGGGTCGAAAGACTCACATGGTTGCGGACGCCGCAGATCTGGTGATCGCAGATTGCCTCCCTGATTGACCGGGTGTAGTATTGGGTGTGCGGATCATGTATTTCATACGGGTCGGTGATCTTTCTGAGCCACAGAGAGCAGCCGTTCTACGGGTCGGTGACCGTGGGCGAGCGGGGCCAGGTCGTTATACCCGTCCGCGCGAGAAAGCGCTTTAACATAGGCTCCGGGGACAAGCTGCTGGCGTTCGGCGTCCCGGGCGGAGGCGTGGCGTTCTTCAAGGTGGAACGCATCTCGCGATTCATCTCGACCGCCATGGGACGCCTGTCCTCCATGGAGAAGGTCCTGGCCGAGACGTCCAAGGAGCCTGACCAGGGTCTCGAGCCTGATGCCAGCGACGAGTCCGGGCGCAGAAAGACGCGCAGTTGATCCGCAAGGCACACCCGGGAACCCTGGAGACATCGTAGAGCATGAAGACGCTTTTCAGGCTGTTCCGTTACCTCAGACCCTATTGGGGTCTCGTGGCAGGCACCCTCCTGGTGTCGTTCGTGGGCGCCGCTTTCGCTTTCGTCCAACCCCAGGTGGTCCGGTGGACTATCGACCGGGCGATCACGCCGGGCAGATGGGACCTCCTGTTGCGCTATTCCTTCATGTACATCGGCGCCGCCCTTCTGCTCGGTCTCTTCCTCGCGGCCGCCGCCTACCTGACCCAGTACGTCGGCCAGAGAGTCATATACGACTTGCGCAACGATCTCTACGTACACATGCAGCGGCTTTCGTTCAGCTTCTTCGACAGGGCCGCTACGGGCGATCTCATGTCCAGGTTCACGTCCGACGTGGACATGGTCAACATGTTCCTGAGCACCGGTATCGTCATAGCGGTCGGGTCGGTCTTCATGTTGGCCGGTGCCATCGCGATCATGGCGAGCATGAACATGGAGCTGACGCTGGTCTCCCTCTCCGTCCTGCCGTTCCTGGTCTTCTCCGTCGACAGGCTGGCCAGGAAGATCCGCCCCATGTTCCTCCGCATCCAACAGCAGATGGGCAAGGTCGCGTCCGTCCTCCAGGAGAGCATAGCGGGCCTCAGGGTCGTGCGGGCGTTCGGCCAGGAGGAAGAGGAGTCCGCCAAGTTCCGCAAGGAGAACGAGGAGTACAGGCAGCGGCAGATACGCACCCTGCGTCTTTCCACTTTCTACAACACGTTCATGACCTTCACGTCCAACCTGGCGATCGCGCTCCTCCTGTGGTACGGGGGCCGCGAGGTCATTGCAGGGGCGCTGTCGGTCGGCGAGCTCGTGGCCTTCAACCAGTACATCTTCACCCTGGTGATGCCGGTCCGCATGTTCGGCTTCCTCATCACCATGGTCCAGCGGGGCACTGCGTCCAGCCTGAGGATATTCGAGGTCCTGGACACGACGCCTGAGGTGACCGACAAGATCGGCGCCATCGTCCTGCCGCCGGTGCAAGGTCACGTCAAGTTCGACCACGTCACGTTTGGGTACGAACCGGGAAAGCCGATCATCGAGGACGTGAGCCTGGATGCCCTGCCGGGCCAGACCATCGCGGTGCTGGGTGGGACAGGGTCGGGCAAGAGCACCCTCGTGCACCTCATACCCAGGTTCTACGACGTAACGGGCGGGAGCCTCACCATAGACGGGCACGACGTCCGGGATGTCGCGCTGGAGAGCTTGCGGACCCAGGTAGCCATCGTCACGCAGGACACCTTCCTCTTCTCGGACACCATCCGCAACAACATAGCATACGGTCGGCCGGACGCGCCGAAGGAGGAGGTTGTGGAGGCCGCCAGGGCCGCGGCTATCCACGACTTCATAGAGAACCTGCCCGACGGGTACGACACGGTCATCGGCGAGCGAGGCGTCGGCCTCTCGGGCGGGCAGAAACAGCGACTGGCGATAGCCAGGGCACTGGTCACTGGAGCCAAGATCGTCATCCTCGACGAGTCCACATCCAACCTGGACGCCGAGACCGAGGCGAAGATCCGTGCCGCGTTCAGGCGGCTCTTGAGAGACAGGACCTCAATCGTCATTGCCCAGAGGTTGTCCACGGTGCGGGACGCCGACCAGATAGTGGTGCTGGATGAAGGCAGGATCGTGGAAAGGGGCAAGCACAAGGGACTGGTCGAACAGGGAGGCATCTATTCGCAGATATATAACCTGCAGTTCAAGGGGAAGGACGGGGCGATGGACCTCAAGTACGGACTGCTGCGCAAGGACATCGCCGAGGAGAGGGGGGGTGAGCGGCTATGATGAGGGGAGGCCCTGGCGGGCCAGGCGGGTTCGGCGGGCATGGCAGGGGCTTTGACGCCCGGGACGTGAAGATCACCGAGAAGAGCTGGCAGGCACTCAGGCGGTTCGGGCCCTATATCAAGCCTTATGCAAGCTGGATGGCCCTGGCGGTCGCCCTCATGATCGCCGCGTCGCTCACCTCTCTCGCGGGCCCGTTCCTGGTCGGCCGCGCGATAGACGTCTACATCGCGGGCAAGGACCTAACCGGACTGACGGGCGTCGCGCTGCTGTACGCGGTTCTCTACCTGGTCAACTGGGCGACCAGCTACGGGCAGACCTACATCATGTCCTACGCCGGACAGAACATCATCGCCTCGCTCCGGCAGGACCTGTTCGACCACCTTCAGGGTCTGGGGTTCAATTTCTACGACAAGTGGCAGACAGGTGCCATCATGTCCCGCGTGACCAGCGACGTCGATCAGCTCTCGAACCTGGTCTCGTCGGGCCTGGTCATGATGATCACGGACGTGGCTACCCTTATCGGCATCGTCTTCCTCATGGTCTACCTGAACTGGCGGCTCGCGCTGGTCACTCTGGTCTCCATCCCTCTCATGGGCTCGACTGTCGCCCTTTTCCAGGGCAGGCTGAGGTCCCGGACCCAGAACATCCGGGCGCGGATCGCCCAGGTGAACGCAAACCTCGAGCAGTCAATCTCGGGCATCAGGGTCACGCAGGCGTTCGCGAGGGAGGACGTCAACGCCAGGGAGTTTACCGGCGTGAACGAGGAGAACCTGCAGGCCAACCTGTCGGCCGCGGTGCTCTTCTCGATGTTGCTTCCCGTCATCCAGATCATCTCGGCTCTTGGCACGTTCCTGGTGCTATGGTACGGCGGCACGCGCATCCACGCGGCGCAGATGACCCTGGGGGCTCTCGTCTCGTTCCTGTCCTACGTGAGCAGGTTCTTCCATCCGATCCAGGACATTGGGCGAGTGTACAGCCAGGTCGTCATGGCGATGGTGTCCCTGGAGCGGATCTTCGGCCTCATGGACCAGAAGGGCGACATAGTCGACCACCCGTCGGCCGCGGAACCGCCGCGTTTCAAGGGCCACATCCGGTTCGAGGACGTGACGTTCTCGTATGAGCCAGGTAAGCCCGTGCTGAGGAACGTGGCCATCGAGGTCCTCCCGGGGCAGATGGTCGCCCTGGTGGGGCCGACCGGCGCAGGGAAGACGAGTGCGATATCCCTGCTGTCGCGCTTCTATGACCCTGATTCGGGCCGAATAGACATAGACGGGCGGGACATCAAGGAGTATCGCATTCGGTCGCTCAGGCGGCAGGTAGGGGTGGTCCTCCAGGACGTCTTCGTTTTCTCCGGGACGGTCAAGGGCAACATCGCCTACGGCGACAAGGACATGAGCGACGAGCAGATCGTCTCCGCCGCGAGGACCGTCAACGCCGACAGGTTCATCCGGCAGCTGCCGGGCGGCTATGACGCGGAGATCCGTGAGCACGGCTCGGGGCTCTCCGTCGGGCAGAGGCAGCTCCTGGGCTTCGCCCGGGCGGTCGCCACCAACCCGTCCATCCTGATACTGGACGAGGCGACCTCGAACATCGACGCCTACACTGAGGTACTGATACAGGAAGCGATGGACAAGATGCTTTCAGGCCGGACCTCCATTGTGATTGCTCACCGGCTATCCACGATCCGGAACGCCGACATGATCTACGTCATAGATGACGGCAGGGTCATCGAGCAAGGAAGCCACAAGGAGCTCATGGAGCAGGGCGGCCTGTACAAGCACCTCTACGAGACGCAGTTCCGCGAGGAGTAGGCGTCGTCCGCCTCTATGGAAAGTGTATAATCCTCCAAAAAGAGGAGTGAGACGGATGCTGACCGGAGAGAAAGTCAACCTGCGTGCGATCGACCCCACCGATCTCGACAACTGCTTGAGCTGGGTGAACGACCGCGAAGTCACCAGGTTCCTGTCGACCGGACTCTGGCCTGTATCGAGGAAGTCGGAGGAGGAATGGCTACAGAGGCGCGCGACCTCGAACGACCCGGCTGAGAAGGTCCTGGCCATCGATGCCAAGGACGGTACATACCTCGGCAACATTGGCCTACACAAGATCGACTTCCCCGCCGGGACGGCTGAACTGGGCATCGTGATTGGGAGGAAGGACTACTGGGGCAGAGGGTACGGGACTGATGCCGCAAAGATCCTCCTCAGGCACGCGTTCGACAACCTGAGGCTCAGGAAAGTGATGCTGACGGTGCTCGGCTCCAACGTCCGGGCGCAGAAGAGCTACCTAAAACTGGGCTTCAAACAGGTCGGTTGCCTCAAGGCCCACCTCCTGAAGGAAGGGCAGTTCGAGGACCTCACCTACATGGAGGTCTTCAAGGAGGAGTTCGAGCAGGCCTGCAAGTAATCCGGACACGCCTGGGGGAAGATTCCTACCGGTGATATCCTACGGACCCAGGAAGGTTCATTCCCCGGAGGGCCTTCATCGAGGAAGAGGCTCTGGAACATCCACACGGAAGGGCTGTCGCGGATAGGCTCAGAGACCTCGGGGTCCGGGCCTGCGTGTTGAGGCCCGGGCAGAGGCCCGGTATCCCGGGCAGTGGTCCCACCCAGACGTACTGCGAGGCCAAGAAGACCCTGGTGGTCCGCGTCAGGAAGGTGAAGGGCTTCGCTTCCTGCAAGCCGTCGGCCCATTACCAGCTGCCCCTGGCCAGCAGCTGCCCTGGACTATGCGAATACTGCTATCTCCACACGAGGTTCGGTCCGCGGCCCTACGTCACGGTGTACGCGAACGTCGAGGAGATCCTGGACGAAGCCGCGAGGCTGGTGCGGGAGCGAGAGCCTGAAGTCACGGCGTTCGAGGGGTCGGCCACGTCCGACCCGCTGGCCGTGGAGCATATCACCGGTTCTCTCCGGCGTTCCATCGAGTTCTTCGGCGCCATGGAGCACGCCCGCTTCAGGTTTGTCACCAAGTTCGCCGATGTGGCGCCCATCCTGGGAGCGCGTCACGCATGGAGGACAACGGTGCGGTTCAGCGTCAACGCTGCCTCAGTGATCCGGTCGTACGAGCACCACACGGCCGGACTGGCGCGGCGTCTGGAGGCCCTGCTACAGGTGAGGCAAGACGGCTACCCGGTCGGCGTCATGATCGGCCCTGTCATCATCTTCGATGCCTGGAAGGACGAGTACCGGGACCTCCTCGCCTCCCTGGCAGAGGTGCTGAACGCGCCCCCGGAGAAGGACGGTCGACCCGACCCCGAGACGGCGCGCCTGCCCTTCGAGATCATCACCCACAGGTTCACGTCACGCGCCAAGAGCTGCATCCTCTCGGTGTTCCCCGGCACAGGCCTGCCCATGGAGGAAGAGTCCCGCAAGCTGGCCTACGGCCAGTTCGGCTACACCAAGTTCGTCTATCCCAAGGAGACCATGGACGAGGTGCGCGAGTTCTTCGTCTCTGAGCTGGGACGCAGATTGCCGGCAGCCCGGATCGAGTACGTGGTGTAGCTGCGCCCGCACGCGAAATGCACGTGCACGGGCCGGCGAGTTGGGATGAGTGGCGGGAATCTTGGTACTGCCCTTTGATCCGGGTCGGGCGCGACGGGTCCCGGAATCGCGCGCTGGTCCTCCGCGGAGAGGCCCTTCACCCTGACCAGACCCTTGAACCGGCCAGGGCTTGATACCCGACCGCAGAAGCTGAGCCGCAAATCGGTGGCCCTTTGCCGCCAAAGATGCTACACTTTCTCACTCGGGGACCTCTTGCCTCTTGACTACTTGTCTGACATGTGCTGAACCTGCTCACGCTTGACGCTGTACAGCGTTACCTGTGGGTGAAGAAGATCCCTCGGTGAGGAGGCAGAACAGACGCTCCAGACGGTACCAAGGCTCGCCCGTGAACCGGGACCATGGTCAGGTTCTCTTGTCGCCTCGACCGCATAGGCTGCCGCGGCTCTGACGAGGCGAAAGCGACGCTGACGCGCATGCCGGAGGCGGAGCCGGCTTCCTCCGGTCGTCTTCGGAAGACGTTGAAATGGGGGTCTGGCACAGTGCCTATGGACAGGTGGAAGCAATCAGGCGTTCCCTCGCTGGCGTTCCGGGAAGGTTTCCGTGAGACTATCCCGCTTGTGATCAGCGTCTTTGCGTACGGACTTGCCTACGGCGTCCTTGCGCGACAGGCTGGTCTCACGTACTGGGAAACTGTTTTCATGTCGGGCGCTGTGTTCGCAGGAGCTGCACAGATGGTAGGCGTCAGGATGATCGCGGAGGGCGCGTCGTCCGGTCAGATCATCATGACCACACTGGTGCTGAACCTTCGCCATCTGCTCATGGGGGCTTCTCTGGCGCCGTACCTGGCTGGTGCGAAGCCCTCTGGCTTGGCCGTAATGGCCCACGGCCTGAACGATGAATCTTATGCCGCGACCATCGCCAGGTTTCAACGGAAAGGTGGTAGTGGTCCCTATTTTCTGGGTTCAGGCGCCGCCATTTTCGTGGGCTGGGTCTCAAGCTCGCTGGTCGCGGGAGCCGCAGCCGGATGGCAAGGTCTCGGCAGATACGGGTTGGATTACGCGGCTCTCGGCGCCTTCATCGGTCTTCTCGTTCCGCAGCTGACAGATGAAGCGATGTGGGTGTCTTTCGCGGTGGCCGCTGCGGCGTCACTGGTGCTGAGCCGGGTCTTGCCGGGCAGATGGTACATAGTATTCGCCGCCCTCGGAGCGTCGGCAGCTGGAGTGGGCTTCGAGACTCGTACCTCAACGGGAAGAGGGCCTCACAGGAGCGGAAAGAACGAGGAGGTACATCATGCGTAGCGAGACGCTGTACCTGATCCTGGGCATGGCCGCCGTGACCTACTTGACGAGGATCGCATCCCTGGTCCTCATGACCAGGTTACCTATACCCTCTGGGGTGTCCGCCGGACTGAGATTCATCCCGGTCGGGATCCTCACAGCGATCGTTGTCCCCGGGGTCTTCGCACCAGAAGGGCAGATCAGCTTGTCGCTCGCCAACCGTTTCCTCATAGCCGGGTTCGTGTCGGCGCTGGTGGCTGCCAAATGGAAGAACGTGTTCCTGGCGATGGGCGCGGGCATGGTTGTGGCGGCAATCCTCCAGGGTATTTCATGAACCTGCCAGATGAGACCTGCACTGCAATCAGTGGTTTCCCCTGTAGCGCGAGTCCGGCTGGTGCAGCCAAATACTTACGGCTCAACTCAACCTGAGCTGTTGCAGCTTGGGTTCAGAAGCAACCACAGCTGATTCGGCGCACGTCCCGCACCTCTCAAGTGATACGATGTGTTAGCCCATGCTCTTGGGAGGGCGGAAAATGCGGGAGGAAGTCTCACTCGAAGAGAACGGCCTGGTCATGGTGATGGTGGACATCGACACGTCCGAGACCGCCAGGAAGATGCTCGGGCGAATGGCCGAGTGTCCGCACCTCGTTTGGATGTCCGCCGTCAAGGACAACTGCCAGCGAGCGATCTGCCTCTTTGTCCTTCCGCGGGACAAGGTGTGGTGGGCCATGATGCTATCTGAGAGGCCCCAGGTCATCTCGGCTGAGTCGGCGATCGCCACCGTGCTCGAACATCCTCAGCCGGACAGGGTCACCCTGAACAGGGCGAAGAGCCCGGATGGAAGCGTTCCCTGCGGAAGCGATTGCGTCGCCTGTCCCCAGTACAGGATCAGGTGTCGCGGATGCCCTGCGTCGCGGTTTCATCTCGTTGACTTCCCCCTGGAAGCATAATAGAATGCCACCCGGAGGCGGTTTCATGTCGGTCTTAAAGTCCTATCTCGACGCTCTGGCGATCTCTGCGTAGCCGGAGTCTTTCGCGGTTTCCGGATAGGGCTATCCCGCCCAACCCAAGACCTCTGTAAGATCGTCCACTTCGCAGGCGCCGCACGCCAAGCTGCTGTTTTCCCAGCGCCGCATGCATCCCAGAGCGTCGAGCTCACCCAGATCCGCGGATTCTCCCCGGGTCCTTGGCGCAAAGGCTGTCTCTGCAACGCTTTGTGCCCTGGATACGGAGGTCCGGAGGGACCAAAAGTGGACGCTTCATCATTCACCCTATTGGAATATGACCTGATAAAGGCTCTGGTCAGAGAGTATTGCGTCAGCAACCTCGGGAAGGCCCTGTGCGATAGGCTCGCGCCGTCGACAGATCTCCAGCGTGTCAAGGTCATGCTCCAGGAGACCACAGAGGGGCGGCTCATCGCTGCGACCGGCGCGCAGCCGATCCAGGGGCTGCACGACGTCTCGGAACCTCTGGCGTTGGTCCACAAAGGCCAGGTCTTGGCCCCTGGCGACCTGCTACGGATCGCCGACACCATGCGCGGAGCGCTGAAGCTCAAGAAGCTCATGCGCGGGAAGAAGACCGAGACGCCGCTACTGTCGTCTTACGCCGAGACCATCGCCGAAGTGCCGGGGCTCGTCAACGCCATCGAGACCTCCGTGGACGGGGAACGGGTGAGCGACAATGCCAGTGACGACCTCCGAAGGGTGCGACGTACGATCAGGCAGATAGAGTCCAAGATACAGGACCGCCTGCAGGCCATCATGGGGTCTGCCAGCCTCAAGGACGCCGTGCAGGAGGGCTTCGTCACCCAGAAAAACGGGCGGTACGTCATACCCGTGAAGGCGTCGCACAAGGCCCGCATCCCGGGCACCGTGGTCGCTGCGTCATCGTCAGGGCAGACCGTGTTCATCGAGCCCTCATCGGTTCAGCCCCTGGTCAACAACCTTGTGACGCTTAGAGCGCAAGAGGAGGACCTGGTGTACAAGGTCCTGTGCGAGCTCTCGACGATGGTGCTGGAGAACCTCCCTGGCATCAAGGTGACGGTCGAGGCCCTGGCGGCCTGTGACTTTGCCCTGGCCAAGGGCCGCTACAGCCTCGACGTACGGGGAGTCGAACCCCGCATGGGGGCAGGTTCGACGCTGCGCCTGCGGGGGGTACGGCACCCGTTACTGGACAGATCCGCAGTGCCGGTGGACGTCGAGGTCGGCGGGGCGTACAGGACGCTGCTGATCACCGGGCCAAACACGGGAGGCAAGACCGTTCTCCTGAAGACGGTAGGGCTTGCCTGCCTCATGGCCCAATCGGGACTGCACGTGCCGGCCGAAGAGGCGGTCCTTCCGTTGTTTGGCGAGATCTTGGCCGACATCGGCGACAGGCAGAGCATCCAGCAGTCGCTATCGACGTTTTCGTCCCACATGGCGAACATCGCGGGCATGCTGGGGAAGGCCGGGCACGGCTCGCTGGTCCTCCTGGACGAGATCGGGACCGGCACCGACCCGCGCGAAGGCGCGGCGCTCGCGTGCAGCATCCTGGAGCACCTGTACTCCCTCGGCTGCGTGACGGTGGCCACTTCACACTACGGCGACGTGAAGTCCTTCGTGGAGTCACGCAAGGGATTCATGACGGGGTGCGTCGAGTTCGACGAGGAGACGCTGCAGCCTCTTTATCGGTTGCAGATAGGGAAATCAGGGAAGAGCCAGGGAATAGTGGTGGCCGAAAGGCTGGGCATTCCGGCCAGTGTGATCCTGAGGTCCAGGCAGATGGCCGGGCAGGCCCCCGGGCAGACGCCCGAGCAGGCCCCCGGGCAGATGCTCGGCCCCGCTCTGGCACAGGGCGAGGTCCAGGCGCAGGTCGCAGAACCGGCTCCGCGTGGACCCGGCGCCGCAGCTCCGAGGGCACCGCATGCGGACCCTGCCCTGCCGCGGGAGAGGCAGTTCCTCCTGGGTGACCTGGTCTACGTCGGCACCGTGCAGGACAAGGGACGCGTGGCGCAGGAAGCTGACGAACAAGGCAATCTGATCGTCCTTGTCAGGGGCAGGCGGGTGAAGGTCAACCGCAAGCGGCTAAAGCTGCTTGGGAAGAGGGAAGACCTGTACCCTGACCTGCCCAACTACGACCTCAGGATTGTGCTCACGTCAAAGGAAGACCGGAAGCTCGACAAGGCGATGTCGAAGAGACCTGTGGATGCGGTGAGGGTGATCCCCAGGGATCCCGAGTGACGGGCACCAGGAGTGTGAATCGGGGCCAAGCGACGCTAAACTACCTTCCGGGTTGTCGTCTCGCCCAGGTATACCTTCCTCACGTCGTCGTTGTTCAGAAGCTCCCGGCCCGTCCCCTCCATGGCGATCTGTCCGGTTTCCAGGACGTAGGCGTAGTCGCACACCGTGAGGGCAGCCCGCGCGTTCTGCTCGATGAGCAGGAGGGTCTTCCCCTGCCGGTTGATCCGTCCTATGAGAGCGAAGATCTCTTGGACCAGGACCGGGGCCAGTCCGAGAGACGGTTCGTCCATGAGCAGGAGCTTGGGATCAGCCATGAGCGCTCTGCCCAGCGCCAGCATCTGCTGCTCCCCGCCGGACAGCGTGCCCGCCAGCTGTCTCTCGCGCTCCCTCAACCTGGGGAACAGGGCGTAGACGCCCTCCATGCTTTCCTTCACTGCCGCCCGGTCGGTCCTGACGTAGGCGCCAAGCGAGAGGTTCTCGTATACGGTGAGGTCCGGGAAGACCCTCCGGCCTTCCGGCACCATGCTGATCCCGCGCTTCACTATGTCCTGGGGAGGCAGGCGGCTCACGTCCTCGCCGTCGAGCAGGATCTTCCCGGAGTCGGGCCTCTGGAGGCCGCAGATCGTCCGGAGGGTCGTGCTCTTGCCCGCGCCATTGGTCCCGATCAGGGCCACGATCTTGCCGTCGGGCACCTTAAGGCTCACGCCCTGCACAGCTCTGATGGCCCCGTATGAAACCGAGAGATCCACGACCTCAAGCATGTTCCTGGACCCCCAGATAGGCTTGTATGACTTTGGGGTCCCGGGACACTTCCTCCGGAGTGCCCCGGGCGATCTCTATCCCGTGATCCAGAACCACGATCTTCTCGGAGATCCCCATGACCACCCTCATCTGGTGTTCGATGAGGAGGATGGTGAGGCCGAAGTCCTCCTGGATCCTCTTGATGAACCGCATGAGCTCCATGGACTCCGCCGGGTTCATCCCTGCCGCCGGCTCGTCCAGCAGGAGGAGCTTGGGTTCCGTGGCGAGCGCCCGGCAGACCTCCAGCCTCCGCTGGGACCCGTAAGGCAGGCTTCCCGCCGGCGCACCGGCCACCCGGTCAAGGTTGACCTCTGCCAGAAGCCCCATGGCTACTGCCCGCATCCGCTCCTCCTCCATGCGGTATCTCCGGTCCAGGAGGAAGGCGTCGACGATGCTTGCCCTGAGGCGCCAGTGAAGCGATACCAGGATGTTCTCGATGACCGACATCCTGGAGAAGATTCGTATGTTCTGGAACGTCCGCGCGATCCCCAACCTGGTCACCAAGTCGGGCCGCATGCCCGTAATGTCCCTGCCCTCCATCAAGATAGCGCCCCTGGTCGGTGGGTAGGCCCCGGTGACCACGTTGAACACCGTGGTCTTGCCGGCCCCGTTCGGCCCGATCAGGCCGACGAGCCCTCCCTTCTCGATAGACAGGGAGAAGTCGTCGACCGCGACCAGCCCGCCGAACTGCATCCTCATCGCTCGAATGTCGAGGATCATCCCGCGCCCCTCCTTCCCGGCCAGCGCTTCTTCAGGTAGCCGGTCACGGTCGCGACGGTGAGCTCGCGGTCCCCCATGAGCCCCCTGGGGTACCAGATGACCACCACCACGAGGGCGAGGGAGAAGATGACCGTCCTGAGCCCCGGTATGCCCCGAATCGTCATGAAGCTCAGGTAGTGCGGCTCCTCGACGACCCGGAGGAATTCCATGAGATAGGTCACGATGGCTGCCGCTAGGACCGATCCCGATAGGGAGCCCATCCCGCCGAGCACTACGGTGAGGAGCACCTGGAAGGTGAGGGGAAACTTGAACATCACCGGGTCTATGGTAGTGAGGAGGGCCGCGAGGAGGCCTCCGCCCATCCCGGCCAGGGACGACGAGACGACGAAGGAGATGAGCTTGTGCTTGAAGAGGTCGATGCCCATGGCCTGGGCAGCGGTCTCGTTTTCCCTGATGGATTTGAACGCGCGGCCGTAGCTGGACGCCAGGAGGTTCCTTAAGGCGAAGTACGTGAACGTCGCCGTGCCCAGCGTCCACCACAGGTTCGTCACCGGCGGTATGCCCTTGAGCCCAAGCGCGCCATTGGTCACCCGCCTCACGTTCTGGAGGATGAGGCGGATGATCTCGGCGAAGCCCAGGGTCGCTATCCCGAGGTAGTCGCCGCGCAGCCTCAGCGCCGGCACTCCGACCAGGAGCGAGAAGAACCCGGTGACGAGGCCGGCGAGGACGAGCGCTGGCAGGAACGGCAGGAGCAGGTTCTGCAAAGGTCCCCATTGGGGCGTCATGAAGAAGACCATCTTCTTGGTCGCAGGCTCCATGGTCAAGAGGGCGGTCGTGTAAGCGCCCAGCGCCATGAAACCTGCGTGGCCGAGAGAGAACTGCCCAGTGAAACCGCAAAGGAGGTTCAGGCTCATTGCCAGCACGGCGTTGATGGCGCACAAGTTGATGATGCGGACGGTGTAGGACCCCCACCCGGAGACGCCGGCGAACCGGAGGTCCCCGTTTGCCCAGGCGACGATCAGGACCGCACCCAGCAGCAGGAGGGCGCGCCGTCGTTGCTCGGCAGGCACTCGCATCACACCTTTTCCGCGGCTTTCTCCCCGACGAGGCCAGTGGGCCTCAGGAGAAGCGTCCCTATGAGAATGATGAAGGCGAACGCGTCTCTGTAGCCCGAGATCGCGGGCAGGAATGCGACGATCATGATCTCGGCGACTCCCAGGATGAAGCCGCCCGCGACCGCCCCCGATACGTTGCCGATGCCGCCGAACACGGCGGCTATGAAGCACTTCATGCCAGGCATCATGCCCATGAGCGGGTTGATCTGGGGGAACTTCATGGCCCACATGATGCCTCCAACGGCCGCCAGCGCCGACCCGAGCGCGAACGTTGTGGCGATGATCCGGTCGACGTCGATGCCCATGAGCCGGGCGGTGTCGACGTCCCTGGCGACCGCCCTCATGGCCATGCCGGTCTTGGTCTTGTGGACAATGTACAAAAGCGCATAAAGCAGCGCCAGCGTGACCACGGGGATCGCGAAGGTGATGTTCTCTACGGTGACGCTGCCGATCTGCGTGGCGCTTCCGATGTCGAGGAAGCGGGGGAGAGGGAACGACTGCGGCCGCCCTCCGAAGACGACCAGCCCGAGGTTCTCGACCAGGAAGGACACGCCGATCGCTGAGATGAGGATCGTCGTCCTGGGCGAGTCGCGAAGCGGCCGGTAGGCTGCGCGTTCCACGACGATCCCGAGGCACATGGTCACCACCACGGAAAGGGAGATGGAAACCGGCCAGGGCAGGTGGAACATCCCCTGGCTGTAGTAGACTACGTAGGCAGCCAGCATGAGGAGGTCCCCGTGGGCGAAGTTGATCAACCTGAGTATGCCGTAGACCATCGTGTAGCCGATGGCGACCAGGGCGTAGAGGCTACCCAGCGAGATAGCGTTAGCCAAATGCTGGAGGAACATGGCGATCGGCAATCGCAGCGCCTCCATAGGGGCCCTCCCGCCGGGGAGGCGGGAGGGCTTTCATGTCCAGGTCTCGCCTAGAAGGGCTCCACCGTGGTCAGGTACTGGAACTTGCCGCCCTTCACCTGCAGGATGACGGCGCTCTTGTTGGCGTCACGGTTGGCGTCCATGGTGATGGTGCCGGTGGCGCCCTTGAAGCCCTTGGTCTTGACCAGGGCGTCTTTTATGGCCAGCGGTTCCGCCTTGCCCGCGACTCTGATGGCCTCGAGGATCACCATGTAGGCGTCATAGCCGAGAGCGGCGAAGGCGTTGGGGTCCTTGTTGAACTTCTTCTTGTAGGCGTCCACGAACTTCTTGCTGGCATCGATCGGGGCAGCCTGCACCGAGTAGTGGGTCGAGAAGGTGGCTCCCTCCACGGCCTCTTTTCCTATGCTCATGAACTCCGGCGCCTCCCACGTGTCGCCTCCGAGGAATGGCACAGTGATCCTGAGCGTCCTCGCCTGGCGGATCATGAGCGCGGAATCGCCGTAGTTGCCCGGCGCGAATATGACGTCAGGCTTGAGGCTGGCCGTCTTGGTGAGCTGCGCGGTGAAGTCCTGGTCGCCTGTATTGTACTCGAGCTCCCCCAGCACTGCCTTGGGGTCTTTGGTCAGGCTGATGAAGGCCTCCTTGAAGTAGTTGGCCAGGCCGACGGCGTAGTCGTCCTGCACGTTCTTGATGATAGCCGCGGTCTTGGCTTTCAGGTTGTCGATGGCGTACTTCGCCATGACTCTGCCCTGGAACGGGTCTATGAAGCAGACCCTGAAGTAGAAGTCGTTGCCCTTGGTGACCAGCGGGTTCGTAGGCGAGCAGCCCACGACAGGGATCTGCTTGGTCTTGGCCACGTTGCCGCCGGCTATGGAGAGGCTCGAGCCGTAGCTTCCGATGATCGCCACGACCTTCTTCTGGTCGATCAGACGAGCTACCGCGTTGGCGGCCTCGCTCTTGTCTGTCTTGTTGTCCTCCAGGAACAGCCGGACCTTCTTGCCCAAGACCTCGGGGAAGAGCTCGTTGGCCAGCTGGATGCCCTCGTAGGTCATCTGGCCGCCCGCTGCGGAGCTCCCGGTCATAGGCTCGTACACGCCTATGTTGACGTCGCCGCCCCCGATGCACCCTGGGAGTAGCGGAACGAACACCGCTAGCAGCACCAGAATTGCGATAAGCTTGTTACTGCGCATCCCAATCCTCCCATCTAGCTATTGCAGCGGTCCTACGCGCGTGACTCACGGACGAGCTTGGTGGGTCCCACCTCCTCTGAGGGAAAACGCACCCAACGGGGAGGGCTTTCCTTCATGCCCTGGGGCAATCGAACTCCTGCGCCATCGCTTCTTACATTTGGACGATGCTGGAAGAATCCCTGCCAAACAGGTGTGCGGTGTCACGCCAACCCAAATTGCACTAACAACAGGACCCCGGGGCCGGCGCCGCGGGGCCAGTGGAAGAAGACCGATCGTATTGATTCTTAGTCTGCTCTTGACCTGGGGATCGCCAGGGCATACAGGGGGAGCTGGAGGGCGAAGACCGCGATGACCGCCATCCAGGAGTACGTGGGGCTGACCTTGTAGCCAATCCCCCCGCCCACCATGCCGAGGGCCATGCCCGCTGCGTTTAGCCCGAGGTACAATCCCGCGAAAGTCGCGCGGTCCTTCTCGCCTACGGCTTCCATCTGCACTGCCCCGATAGCAGGGGAGGAGATGTTGCCCACCATGGTGATGAGGATGATAACGGCGAACAGCTGCCAGAGGGACCCCACCAGGAACAGCCCCAGCATGAGGAAGGGAAAGATCGAGCACGAGGCAAGGACGAGGGTCCGGCGACCGTAAACGTCGGCGATCCGCCCGCCGATAAGGAGCACCAGCATGGTGCCGATTGCGCCGACGGACTGGGAGCTCGACACTGTGGTGTACGCCGACGAGAACCGGTCCATGATGGTGAAGGGAAGCAGGATGTTGGCTGCCCCGTTTCCAAGGCCGTTGAAGATGGCGGTCACGAGGAGAGCGGACAGGGCCACGGCGCGGTTCTCTCTGAACATCCTGGCCACTCGCGCCCAGGGTTTCTCGGGCCGGGCGGGTCCTGCCACCTCCGCCGGAACGGGAGCCTCCTGGGACGGGGCCAAGCTCTCCTGCTCGGCGGAGCGCTTGTCCTTGAGCGGGACCGCAGCGAAGACGGCCACGCACGCGAGGACCAGGCCGGATCCGAAAGCCATCATCACGCCGAACCTGTCGGCGACGAGGCCCGCAATTAGGGGGCCCGCGACCTGGGCGATCATGCTGATCGTCTGAATGAGACCGTAGAGGGTGCCGCGATTCTCCTTCCTGGTGTACGAGGCGAGCATCGCTGACTGGGCAGGGGACTGCACTACCGCGAAGCCCCTGACCACGGAGACAAAGACGAGGCCTGCGTAGCTCCTGGTGACCAGGAGCAGGCCTGCGGCAACGCACCGAAGCAGCTGCCCTGTAGTGAACAGCCTCTTGCGCCCCAGGCTATCGGCCAGAAAACCGGCCGCCACGCCTACCACCGCCGAGACGACCTGTATCACCGACGTCAGCACGCCTGCTACCTGCGACCCGTAGCCGAGGGACCTGTAGTACGGCATCAGGACCGAAGAGTAGAAGCAGACCGAGAGGACCTCGATGAAGCTCACCAGCATAAGCCGCTTGAGGTTCCAGTCGACGGCCGTCCATGTGATATGAAGCCATGACCCGGCGCGCCCGCGGATGCGGGTGTATGTAGACAAAGGATCGACCTCCAATGGAATCGCGCTCAGTCAAAAACACACTCAATATATTTCACACGATGATTAATATTGTCAATAGACACCTCAACAACAATTGCGCTCACAACCCTTCCGGCCATCATACTGTGGGTCGGAGGTGACGGACTGAGCATTCATATCTTCATCATGGCGGCAGTGCTGGTGGAAGCCATGACCGGGATAGTGAAGTCCATCCTTGTGAGCCTGGTCATGAGCAGGGGCAGCAACGCGATACACGACCTCCTCAAGAAGCTGAACCGCCGGTCCGAGCAAGAGCGCATTTGGTGAAGGCGCAGATCCGGGGCTCCGGCGGAAGACACCCCGTTCCGCGCGCGTAACCCCCGGTGGTACTATGTACCGGGACGTGACAAACGCGCTAGGGGTGTCGCTATCATGGAGGGCAGAGATAGAAGGGACGAGATCGAAAGAGAACTCGCCCTGGAGTTCGTCAGGGTCACCGAGGCGGCCGCGCTATCGTCGGGCAGGCTAATGGGTACTGGCGACAGGGAAGGCTGCGATCAGGCGGCCGTTACCGCGATGAGGATGGCCCTTGGGACGGTCGACATAAACGGCACCATCGTCATCGGGGAAGGCGAGATGGACGAGGCCCCGATGCTGTACATCGGCGAGAAGGTGGGCACGGGGCGGGGTCCGGTCGTGGACGTCGCCGTCGATCCGCTGGAGGGCACGAACGTGCTGGCCAGGGGGCTGTCGCGCGCCCTGTCCGTGCTGGCCGTGGCGGGAGAGGACTGCCTCTTGCATGCCCCTGATATGTACATGGACAAGCTGGCGGTTGGACCAAAGGCTGCCGGCAAGATAGACCTGGATGCGCCCATCGAGGCGAACCTCCGGGAAGTCGCCAGGAGCCTCAACCGGAACGTGGAGGATTTGGTCGTGGTAATCCTGGAAAGACCACGCAATGAGAAGCTCGTAAGCGAGGTCAGGAAGGCGGGCGCCAGGATCAAGATGATACCTGACGGGGACCTGTCTCCAGCGGTGGCGGTGGCTTTCGAGGACTCCGGCGTGGACGTCCTGGCCGGCATAGGCGGCGCGCCGGAAGGAGTGCTTTCCGCAGCCGCGTTGCGCTGCGCGGGCGGAGAGATGCAGGGGCGGCTGTGGCCCAGCAAGGACTTCGAAGTCGAGCGTGCCAGGAAGATGGGCATCCACGACGTGAAACAAAAGCTGACCATGGACGACCTGGTGAGAGGGGACGACGTGGTCTTCGCTGCGACAGGCGTCACTGACGGTGAGATCTTGAGAGGCGTCCGGTACTCCGGTCCGGTCGCGAAGACCTACTCCCTGGTGATGCGCGGGACTACAGGGACTATCCGCTTCATCGAAGCCCTGCATAGGTTGGACCGCAAACCGGAACTGGTGAGGAGTCGCAGGTGACGAACGGGTTCGCAAAAGGGTCTTGAAAAGGCCTTCCCGGAAGCGCTGCCCCTTCTTGCGACGATACGCTCCCGGGATCGCGAGTTCTATCTCCGCTATGCCCACCTGTCCGGGATGAACAGCTCCTCCGTGGTCTTCCTGCTCTTCATGGCACCCTCCGTAGCCGGCACGCCCAAGGGGAGCAGGCAGATGACGGTGACGTCCTGAGGGATGCCCAGCAGCTCTTTGACCTTCTCCTCCGCGAACGCGCCGATCCAGCAGGTCCCCAGCCCAAGGCTGGTGGCCTCGAGTGTCATGTGGTCGAGGGCGATGGCGACGTCTACGGGCGAGTACCGCCTCTGGGGATTGGTGGCGCACCCCACGATGACCACGCCTGCTTCGCCCACGAATGCTTGGTTGTTGCATGCGGCGACCAGCGCTTTCCTCGTGGCCTCGTCCCTCACGACGATGAACTTGTGCTCCTGCCTGTTGCCTGCCGAAGGCGCTATGCGCGCGGCCTCCAGTATCCTGGCTAGCGATTCCTCCGGCACCGGCTCGTTCTTGTAAGCCCTGATAGACCGCCTCTTGGCGATCGCTTCGAAGACTTCCACTGGCCCACTCCTCTCCATGGGAATCGTGGTACTATTCGACTCGGGATCCCGGAGTTCCTCCGAGCCCCATGGCTTTCCTCTGGTCTGCGGTGAGTACCAGGAAACGGGCCTCCGCCCTGCAAACGACGGTCCCATCCGCCTTTGTTATCTCGCTCTTGGTGTCTACGACGCGTCTGGTTACGCGGGTAGGAAGGGCGCGGACGATGAGGCGGTCGCCAGGGGAGGCCAGACTCTTGAACTCGAGGACCATTCTGGCCGTGACGGCGGTCTGTCCCTGGCCGAAGACTATGTAGTTCATCACCTCGTCCAGCGCCGTGGCGAGGACTCCACCGTGGACCACCCCGGGCCAGCCGCAGTGGAAGTCCCGGGGCACGAACTCGGCCTGCCAGGCGCCGTCGTCCTGACGCACGACTTTCAGCCGAAGCCCGTGAGGGTTGTCAGGGCCGCAGCCGAAACACATCCTGTACTGGTCTCTATCCACCAGGACCACCTCCAGGGCAGGTCCCCTACTCGTGAAGCCGACTACGCGCCGAGGAGCTGGCCAGATAGAGGAGGCTGACGGCAGCCCAAAGACCGCTCGTCAGCCTATCTTTAGATCTCGTCACAGACCTATTCGGCTCCCAGGCGCCCCTTCAGGTTGGCCAGCTGCTTCGCCATCCTCTTGGGAAGCCGGTCACCGAACCGGTCGAAGTGGGCCTCGATGTCGGGCAGTTCTGTCGTCCTCCATGCCTCGATGTCGACCCGCAGGAGCTCCGCCATGTTCTCCTTGGGTATGTCCACGCCTGACAGGTCAAGGGCGTCAGGAGTGGGCATGAGTCCGATGGGCGTTTCCCGGGCTTTCACCTTTCCATCTACGCGCTCACACATCCACTTCAGGACGCGGCTGTTCTCCCCGAAGCCCGGCCACAGGAACTCGCCCTCGGGGCCCTTGCGGAACCAATTGACGTAGAAGATACGCGGTGCGTTCTTCCCGAGCCTGTCTCCCATGTCGAGCCAGTGCCGGAAGTAATCCGCCATGTTGTAGCCGCAGAACGGCTGCATCGCGAATGGATCCCGGCGGACCTTGCCGACCGCGCCGATGTTGGCTGCCGTGGTCTCGGAAGAAGCCGTCGCGCCGAGGAACACGCCGTGGTCCCAGTCGAAGGCTTCTGTCACCAGGGGTATTGTCCGGGCCCGCCGTCCACCGAAGATGAAGATGTCGATGGGCACGCCTTCAGGCTTCTCCCAGTCGGGGGAGATCACCGGGCACTGTGACGCCGGCGCCGTGAACCGGGAGTTGGGGTGGGCCGCGGGATCGGTATTGCCGGGATCCCAGTCCCTGCCCTTCCAGTCGATGGCGCGGGCAGGGGCCGGCCCCATGCCCTCCCACCATACATCGCCGTCGCCGGTCAGAGCGCAGTTGGTGAAGATGGTGTTCTCCTTCAGGGTGTCCATGGCCGAGGGGTTTGTCTTGTACGAAGTGCCGGGAGCGACTCCGAAGAAACCGGTTTCGGCGTTGATGGCATAGAGCCTGCCGTCCGGCCCGATCTTCGCCCAGAAGATGTCGTCGCCGAAGCACTCGGCCTTCCACCCCGGGATAGTCGGGTGGATCATGGCCAGGTTGGTCTTGCCGCACGCCGACGGGAAGGCGCCCGCGATATGGTACTGCCTTCCCCCGGGGCTCACGAGCCTCAGGATGAGCATGTGCTCCGCCATCCAGCCCTCGCGGCGCGCGATCGTCGAAGCGATGCGCAGGGCGAAGCACTTCTTGCCCAGAAGGGCGTTGCCGCCGTATCCGGACCCGTAAGACCAGATGGTATCATCCGCGGGGAAGTGGCTGATGTACTTCTGCTCGATAGGAGCGCAGGGCCACAGGGCGTCCTTCCGGCCGGGCTCCAGAGGAGCTCCGACCGAATGAAGGCACTTGACGAAGTCGCCGCCGGTACCCAGCGCATCGATCACCTTGGTCCCGACACGGGTCATTATGTGCATGTTGCAGACGACATAGGGGCTATCCGTGATCTCCACGCCGAACCGCGAGATGGGCGAGCCGATGGGACCCATCGAGAAGGGGATCACGTACATGGTGCGGCCGCGCATAGACCCCCTGTAAAGGCCGGTCATGGTTCTTCTCAGCTCGTCAGCTTGAACCCAGTTGTTGGTGGGGCCAGCTTCGTCGCGATCGGCTGTCCCGATGAAGGTCCTGTCTTCTACCCTGGCCACGTCGCTCTGGTCGGAGCGGAAAAGATGGCAATTGGGCCGCTTGGCGAGAGGGGTGGCCATGCCGCTCTTGACCATATCCGACATAAGCTTGTCATACTCGGCACGGCTTCCGTCGGACCAATAGACGCTGGACGGCTGACAGAGCTCCGCCACCTCGCGGACCCAGCGGTTCAGCTTCTCATGGCGTACTCGGTACAACGCATATGCCTCCTTTGCTGGCGCAGCACAAATAGATAGATTGTACCACTCGGTCCTTCTACTGGATGCACCCGGAATCCTTCAATGGTCTTATTGGTCAGGAATTGGCCCGGCCAATTCCGGCCAGTGCCCCCCAGACTGGGTGATAGGCTATCTCGGCGGGGGTCCCGGCCGCCTGGAGCCGGCCACCGGAGAGGACAAGTACGCGACTGGCCAGGGCAGCGACCTCGCGGAAGTCGTGGGTGACCAGCACCGTCGTGGTCCCGGAAGCGGCCTGCGCCTCCTTGAACGACTCTATCAGCCCCTGCCTACTCAGAACATCCACTGAGCTAAATGGCTCGTCCATGAACAGGATCTCAGGGGTCAGGGCGAAAGCTCTTGCCAGAGACGTCCTCTGGGCCTCTCCTCCCGAGAGCGTATGAGCCATCTGTGCCTGAGCCTGGAGGATGCCGAAGCGCTCCAACCAGACGAGGGCGGTCTCCCGGGTCATTGCTCTGTGTCCCCTGAGCTTCAGGCCGAGCTCGACGTTCTCGAGCACGGTTCCGTCCAGGAGGAGGGCCTCCTGGAACACTACAGCCATCCTGCGGCGCACAGACAGGGCGTCCTTCCTCGTGACCTGGCCGCCCTTGTAGAAGACCCTCCCGCGTGCCGGAAACTCCAGGCAGGACAGCACCGAGAGGAGAGTGCTCTTACCGGCGCCGTTCGGGCCGATGACCGCCAGGACCTCGCCAGGCATCACCGCTATCTCGTCCACATCCAGGATAGTGCGGTGCCCCTTGACTACCTGGAGCAGCCGGCCAGCGAGTACAGGCGCATCGTCCCCCTCCCGCCCGCGTGGCTGCGATGAGAACATTTCCATTGGATCAGCCATGTGACCCAAGGCCATTCAGACCCTTCTCCTTCTCTGCTGCGCCATTGTCAGCGCGAACGTGACGCCATAGGACAGCGCCATCAGCACG
>Ga0315295_10000222_pt1 | contig 48342 bp, 38 predicted proteins | sample YL17G14_0_MG_FD_204453 | JGI IMG/M metagenome (GOLD analysis project Ga0315295, IMG submission 204453) | Sediment microbial communities from Yellowstone Lake, YNP, Wyoming, USA - YL17G14_0 | ecosystem: Environmental > Aquatic > Freshwater > Lake > Sediment | place: USA: Wyoming | collected... | reverse complement strand
GGCAATTGGGGTGGGCGTCGATTTCCACATCGACGCCGCTTGTCGCCGGTGTGGAAACCGGCGACCACCTATCGGGCAAACGGCAATTGGGGTGGGCGTTGATTTCCACATCGACGCCGCTTGTCGCCGGTGTGGAAACCGGCGACCACCTATCGGGCAAACTGCAATTGGGGTGGGCGTTGATTTCCACATCGACGCCGCTTGTCGCCGGTGTGGAAACCGGCGACCACCTGTTCGAGCATGACAGTGTCTATGACCCACGGCCAGTCGGCCGCGTTCTTGCAGAGGCCCTTCACAACTGGATTTTGCCGGATGTATTCCGCCTTGAGTCCGAGTTCGTGCCTATTGCGGATGCGATGGTCGAAGAAGTTGTCCTGCCAGCTGATCCGGAGTGTGCGGGCTTGCCACGCTTTCCACCGGCCCATGACAGTTCGCATGTCGGCAGCTCGCGGGAAGCAAAGGAGTGCGTGCAGGTGATCCGGCATGAGCAGGAACAAATGACAGAACCAGGAATCGCGACAGTGGTAGAATCGCACGGATTCAAGCAGAGTCGTGCCTATGGCTGGTTCGATCAGCGGCTTGGAGCTGATCGGGGCGAGCCGAACACGGATGTGGAATACGGCATCAGCCTTGACCCAAGCTGGGGTGGAGTGGTGGAGCCGGCGGGTTGAATCGATAGCCATCGGTCACGGTGAACGCCGGCCCAGGCGCGCCTGTCGCCGGTAGGGAAACCGGCGACCACCCTCGGTGCAAACTGCAAATATGGTGGGCGTCGATTTCCACATCGACGCCGCTTGTCGCCGGTGTGGAAACCGGCGACCACCTATCGGGCAAACTGCAATTGGGGTGGGCGTTGATTTCCACATCGACGCCGCTTGTCGCCGGTGTGGAAACCGGCGACCACCTATCGGGCAAACGGCAATTGGGGTGGGCGTCGATTTCCACATCGACGCCGCTTGTCGCACGCGTGATCTACGCCTGTCGCCGGTAGGGAAACCGGCGACCACCCATTCCAATCTATTTCTTCATCATCGCGTCGCGGCGGGCCTTGAACTCGTTGCTGGGCTTCCACGCGGGCCAGGTGTCGCCGTTGGCGATGCGCAGGCCGACCTGCAGCAGGAACTCCGTGTCCTGCGCCGCACCCGCGAAGGTCCAATCGGGTTTCACCTCGTCGCTGACCTTGTGGTAGTCCTTGGCGATGTAGTCCTGGACCACTTTCTCCGCGAAATCCGCGGGTTGTCCGATGTAGCTGCGGCCGTTTTTGGGATAATAGGAGGGCACGCCGACCTTCGCAAACTCGAAGTGGTCGCTGCGGTAATAGGAGCCGTTCTCCGGGTGGGCCTCGGGGTGCATCGTGCGGCCCTGTGTCGCGGCAACGGCGCTGCCCACGTCGTCAATGGTCGAGGCGCCGTAGCCGACGGTGGCCATGTCGCTGGTCGGGCCGAACGGGTTGGCCCCGTCCATGTTGATGTTCGCGAGGGTCTTCGTCAGCGGGTAGAGCGGCTCCGTGGCGTAGTAGCGCGAGCCGAGCAGGCCTTTCTCCTCGGCGGTGACGGAGAGGAAGAGGATGCTGCGCGCCGGGCGCTCGGCGGCGGGCAGCAGCGTGCAGACGCGGGCGAGCTCGAGCAGCACGGCCACGCCGGCGGCGTTGTCTGCGGCGCCGTTGAAGATCTGGTCGCCCTGCAGCCGGGCATCGCGACCGAGGTGGTCCCAGTGCGCGGTGTAGATGACGAACTCGTCCTTCCGTTTCGGGTCGGCGCCGGGCAGGAGGGCGGCGACGTTCTTCGAGGCGACGTTGCGCAGCACGTTGTCGATGGTGAACGAGGCCTTCGCGCCGAGCGGCACGGGCCGGAACTCGCGCGTGGCGGCGGCCTTCTTCGCCACGTCGTAGTCGAGGCCGCAGGCGGCAAAGAGCTTGCGCGCGGCGTCGAGAGTGAGCCAGCCTTCCATCCCGACGTGGCCCATGTTCTTGTCCGTCGCGCTGATCTCGAAGTTCTCGCGGCTGCGGCTGCCGGTGATGACCGCGAAGGGATAGGCGGCCGGGCCGGTCTCGTGGACGATGAGGCAGGCGGTGGCGCCCTTCTCGGCGGCGATCTCGTATTTGTAGGTCCAGCGGCCGTAGTAGGTCATGGCCTTGCCGCCGAAAACCTTCGGGTCGAGCGCGCCGTCCGCGCCGGTAACCGGCGGGTCGTTGATGAGCATGACGACGGTTTTGCCCTTCACGTCGACGCCCTTGTAGTCGTCCCAGCCGAACTCGGGGGCGACGATGCCATAGCCGACGAAGACCACGTCGGAGTCCTTCGCCTCGACGTGCGGCGTGAGGCGGCTCGAGGGACCGACGAACTCGTTGATGTTCTCCATCGGGATCGTCACGCCGTCGCGCACGAAGCTGAGGGTGGGCGTGGAGGTGATGCCGACGAGGGGGACGTTCTGCACGTAGGTGCCGTCGGGGTTGCCCGGCGCGAGGCCGAGCGACTTGAATCGCTCGATGAGGAAGGCGATGGTCTTTCCCTCGCCGGGCGAGCCGGGGGCGCGGCCCTCAAATTCATCGGAGGCGAGCACCTTGGTGTCGGCCAGGATGTTGGCGGAGGAGATGGCCTCTTTCGCCAAGGCTACGGAGGTCAGGGCCGGGGCAAATATGGCGGCGGCAACGAAGGACAGGACGATTTTCCTGGGGTTGGGGGAAAAGGTTGCGGCCGGGGGGCGACGGGTGGCGAGCGCGGAATTACGGTTGGCGGTCGTCCGGCGCCCGGGCGGGGAAGGGGGTCAGGAAGGCCTCGATGCTCGCGCGCTCCCGCGCGCGCAGCTGCTGGCGGAGCGCCACGCGGTCGCCGATCTTGCCGGCGTTGATGGCGGCCGACTGCGTGGTGCGCGCGGGGTCGAGCAGGAAATTCTTCCAGTCCGTGAAGAGCGCCACCTCGCCGCCGTCGGCGAGGTGGATGAGGCCGGCGGTGCGCTGCGGCGGGGCCTTGGCCTTGATGGCGGCGAACTGCCCCCGCGCCCACTCGACCGTGTGGCGGCGCCGGTCCGGCATCCCGGCCGCCGTGGCGGCGACGCCGAGAAATTCCGTGGAGTTCAGCGCCGGAGTCAGGGAGTAGGCGAGCGCCCGGTCCAGCAGCGCGAGGTCGTGGAAACCGCCAAGGGTCTCGATGTAATTCCGGCGGGTGCTGGGCGCCGCCGGCCCCTCCACCGCGGCGCACACCCGGTCGAAGAGGGCGGCATCGCCGTGGTAGGCGGTCACCTCGAGCGCGGCGGCGGCCAGACTGGCGTCCAGCGCTGCCGGGTTTTCCAGGTATTGCCGCGCGAGCTCGCCCGCCGCGGCGATGACCGCCGGGTCGGCGAGCTCGCGGCCGAGCTGGTGGTAGAGCTGGCTGCGCAACGGCGCGTAATACTCGGGCTCGCCCACCACCGGCTGGACGCCGATGCGGGCCAGCGCGGGTCGCAGCAGCGCGCGGACAAAGGCGTGGAACTTCGCCTCCGGGCCCGGGACGACGAACGTCTCGTGCACCTTGCCGAGCCCGGCGATGACCTTCTGCGTCACCTCCGGCTCGGGGTCGCCGGCGAAGGCCGCGAGGTAGGCGAGGAAGTCGCCGCCCGTGACCAGGCCGGCGTCGAGCAGCGCCGACACGTTGTCCAGCAGGCCGAGCCGTTCGCCGGGCGACAGCACGGTGGCGGCGCGCGAGGCGAGCCGGGCGTTCAGGGCGGCGGGGAGGGTCCAGCGGTAATAGCCGTATTCGCCGGCGTTCGGGTAGATCCAGTCGGCGTCGGCGAGTCCGGGAATCGCGACGGTCTGCTCGGGCGCCGTAAGCAGCACGCGCTCGTGGTGCACCGAGCCGCGGGCCGACCACAGGAAGGTGACGGGCACCTGCCAGAGTTTCGCCGGCGGCTGGACGCCGAGGTTGGCGAAGCGCCGCTGCGCGAGGCGCAGCCGGCCGTCGTCGGTCAGGGCGAAATCCACCACGGGGATGCCCGGCTGCTCGATGTAGGTCGCGAGCAGCGTCGAGATGTCCTTCCCCGAGGCCTCGTCAAAGGCGGCCCAGAGGTCGGCGGAGGTGGTGTTGCCCCAGCGGTGCTTCAGAAAATAGGCGCGCATCGCCCGGCGGAAGGTCTCGGGCCCGATCCAGTTCTCCACCATGCCGAGGACGGCCTTGCCCTTGTTGTAGGTCAGCTCGTCGACGAACTGCTCCGGGTCGTCCGCCCCCGTGATATGGCGGCGGACCGCGAGCACGGACGGCTGCGCGTCGGACCGCATGGCGACCTGGGAGTCGGTGACCTGCTCGAGGTGCAGGCGGAACTCCGGGTAGGCCTCGGCGGTGACCTTGATGCAGATCCAGTCGGCGAACGACTCGTTGAGCCAGAGGTCGTCCCACCAAGCCATGGTGACGAGGTCGCCGAACCACATGTGCGCGGTCTCGTGGGCGATGACATTGGCGAGGCTGCGGCGCGCGCTGAACGGCGGGTGCGCGGGGTCGATGAGCAGCAGGCTGTCCCGGTAGGTGATCAGCCCGGCGTTCTCCATCGCGCCGAAGACGAATTCCGGCACGGCGATCTGGTCGAGCTTGGCGTAGGGGTAGGGAAGGCCGAAGTAGGTCTCGAGCCGCGCGAAGAGCGCCGGGGCAAGCCGCGCCGCCTCGGCGGCGAGCGCGGCGAGGCCGCGGGGCGTGACGATCCGGCCGGGCACGGGCAGGCCGGGCACCGGCACGTATTCGAACGGGCCGACCGCCAGCGCCACGAGGTAGGCCGGCATCGGCGGCGTGCGCCCGAAGGCGATCGTCTTGCGGCCGCCGGAACGCGCCTCCTGCGCGGCGGGGTAGTTGTTCACGACCTCGAGCCCTTCGGGCACGGTGACGGTGAGCTGCCACGGGATCTTGAACGACGGCTCGTCCCAGCACGGGAAGGCCTTGCGGGCGTAGCGGTCCTCGAACTGGGTGAACAGGTAGGCGTCGCCGTGGCTCACGGTCTTGTAGAGGCCGAGGCCGGCGCGGTTGAACCGGTTCGTGAAGGCCAGTTCGAGCACATAGGCGCCGGGCGCGAGCGGCGCGGGGGCGGTGAGGGTGACGAGGCCGAGCGCGGGCACGGTGACCGCATGGGCCAGCGGCACGCCGCGGCCGGCGGCGTCGGTCAGCACCGCGGCGGTGATGACCGGCTCGAGCGCGTGCAGCCGGAACGACGTCACGGCCTCATGCACGACGAGGTCGACGCGCACGCGGCCGGTGAAGTCGTCCTTCGCCGGGTCGAGGTCGAGCGCGACCGCCTGGGCGACAGGCTCGACCGTGCGCGTGAGGCGCAGCGGGTCGACGGGTTCGGCGCCGAGCGCGGTAAAGGCCAGCAGGACCGCGAGGACGAGGGATGGCGTCAGTTTCATTCGCTATGGGTCCAATACCCCGAAGCTTGCTTCGGCTTGGTTGACGAAACGGGATTGGGTGTGGATTGCATGAGGCTCGATCGGGTTTGCAGAGGTCTCGTCAAATGCCCCGGGGCTTGCCCCGGGGATCTTTACTGCGTCGAGAGATCCTTGTAGAAGCGCGTCCAGAGCCGGTCGGCCCGCCAGCCGTGGACGGCAGGCGAGACGAGATAGTTCTGGGCGTTGAAGTAGAGGGGGATGACCGGCATCTCGTCGAGCAGGACCGCTTCCGCCTTTTGGTAAGTCGCATTGCGTGTCACGGGATCGGTGAGCTCGCTCGCCGTGGCAACCAGATGGTCAAATTCCGGAAACAGCCAGTGGGGATAGTTGGCGGGATTGCCGCCGGTGAGCTGCCTGAACAGGTCGGAGGCGCCGTCGTAGTCGGGGATGGCCGTCATGAAGGCGATCGCATAGTCGCCCGCCGCTAGGGCGGCGAGGTGCGTGCGCGCCTCGCGCGGTGCGATCGTGACCGTAATGCCGAGTTCGTCCCGCCACATTTGCTGGATGGCCTCGAGCACGGGGGTGTTGACCCACGTGCCTATCTCGAGGTGCGGGAAACCCTTTCCCTGCGGGAATCCCGCCTGGGTCAGCAGGCGCCTCGCCTCGGCGGCATCTTCGTAGATTCGTGTCGTCGGCGCATAGCCGCCGAGGCCGGCAGGGACGAAGTTGAACGCGGGCTGGCCGCTGCGAACCACCTTGTCCACCAAGGTGGCGCGGTCGAGCGCCAGCGCCAGCGCGAGGCGCACGCGGGCGTCATCAAGCGGCGGCCGCGTGGTGTTGAGGGCGAGGTAGCGGGTCTCGTGGAGCGGGGCGGCGTGCACGACCGCGGGCGACGCGGCGCGGTAGCCGGCGAGCTTGCTGAACGGCACGGCCATCGTCACGTCCACCTGCCCCGCGCGGAAGGCGCGCTCCTCGCTGTCGCCGGAGTCGAAGGCGAGAAACTGGAGGCCCTCGAGCTTCACCGCGGCGGCGTCCCCGTAGAGCGGGTTTTTCCGCACGGTGATGCGCTGGTTCGGTTTCCATTCGGCAAGGATGAAAGGGCCGTTGCCGACGTAGTTCCCGGGGCGGGTCCAATGCCGGCCATGCTTCTCGACCGACTGGCGATGCACCGGAATCCACGGACCGCTGGCGACAATGGACGGGAAATCGGCGGTCGGCTGCGCCAGGGTGAGCACGAGCGTGTGGGGATCGGGCGCCGTGACGCCCGGAAGAACCGGAAAATCGACGACTCCGGTGAGCTCCTGAAATGCCCCGCGGAGCGCAAGGAAAAGCGATGCTTTCGGCGCTGCCGTGGCTCCCGCGAGGGCCCGGCGGATTGAATAAACGAAATCCTGCGCGGTGACCGGGTCGCCGTTGGACCACTTCGCCCCCGGACGGAGGTGAAAGGTGTAGGTCAGGCCGTCCGCCGAGACCTCCCATTTCTCCGCGACGCCGGGAAGGGGCGCGCCGCCGGCGGGGTCGGGTGTCAGCAGGCCCTCGCTGAGCGCGCGGATGATGAAGAACTCGTCGGGCAGCGTGGCCAGCTGCGGGTCGAGCGTGGCCGGCTCGTTGCGCTGCGCGATGCGGAGGATGTGATCCGCGGGCCTGGAGTCGCGCTTCGCACAGGCGGAGAAGGAGACGCATAGGACGCACAGGACCCAGGCGAACAAATGAACGCCGGCCTTAGTTTTCCAGCCAGACATGCTTGTAGGGATGGCGGTCGAGGGGCAGGTTGTGCCAGCCGCGCACGGCGGGGTGCACCAGCCGCACGTTGGTGAAATAATAAAGGGGGATGATGGGCACCTCGCTGAGCAGCACGTCCTCGGCTTCAGCCAGCAGTTTCAGCCGGGCGGCCGGATCGGCGGTGCGGTCGGCGGCGGCGAGCAGGCGGTCATAGTCGGCGCTGTGCCAGCCGGTGTGGTTGTTGTTCGAGCCGCCGCGGAAGACGTCGAGGAAGGACTTGGGGTCGGCGAAGTCCGCCGCCCATTCGGAGCGCAGGACGGAATAGTCGAGGGCGCGGCGCTTCGCAAAGAGCGAGGACTGCTCCATGTTGTCGATCTCGACCGACAGGCCGAGCGACCGCCACATCTGCTGGACAACCTCGGCGATGATGCGGTGGTTGCCGGAGCTGTTGATCAGGATCACGAGCGGCGGCAGGCCCTTGCCGTCCGGAAAGCCGGCGCGGGCCAGAAACTGGCGGGCCAGTTTCTGGTCTGCCCCTGGTCGATACGGCGGGTTGAGCCCAAAGGGGGTGAAGTAATAGGCCGCCCGCTGGCCACCGCGGGTGATTTTCTCCACGATGGTCTCACGATCGATGGCCACAAACAGCGCCAGGCGCACGAGCGGGTTGTCCAGGCCGGGCCGCGTGGTGTTGAGCCGGTAGAAGTAGGTGTCGAGGAACGGGCTGATCTGCAGCACGCCGGGTTGCTCGCGGCGGTAGCTGTCGACCTTGGCGACGGGCAGCGCCTCCGTGATGTGCAGCTGGCCGGCGCGGAAGGCGCGCTCCTCACCGTCCACGTCCGCGGCGGGATGGAAGTGGATGGAATTGAGCCGCACGGCCGCGGCGTCCCAGTAGGTCGGGGACTTGTCGGTGATGAGGATCTCGCCGCGCCGCCACGCCTTGAGGACAAACGGGCCGTTGCCGACCAGAGTGTCGGGCCGGGTCCAGTCGGTGTCGCGCCGGTCGGCGCCGCCGGCCTTTTCCAGCGCGGGGAGATAGACCGGATACCAGACGGGGTGCGCCAGCAGGGAGGGCAGATACGGCGCCGGGTGCGCCAGCGTGAGCTCGAGTGTCCGGGCATCGGTCACCCGCACGCCGACGCGCGCGAAGTCGGCCACCCGGCCGGCGTAGTATTCCTCGGCGTTTGCCAGCACGAAGAGCATCGCGGCGTTGTCGGCGCCGAGCCGCGGGGTAAGGACGCGCCGGATGGAGTTCGCGAAGTCCTGCGCCGTGACGGACTCGCCGTTGGACCAGCGGGCGTTGGCGCGGAGCTGGAAGGTGTAGGTCAGGCCGTCGGGCGACACCTCCCAGCGCTCCGCGACGCCGGGCACGGGATGACCGTCGACCGGATCCTCGCTGGCGAGGCCCTCGAACAAGGCGGAGGCGACGTTGATCTCCGGCAGGCCGGTGATGAGGTGCGGGTCGAGGCCCGAGGGGTCGGCGGAGAGACCGCGGTGCAGCACCTGCCCGCGGACGCCGCGGACGACGTCGGTCTCGCGCTTGGCGCAGGAGGCCAGAAGGCCCACGCCACCCACCAGAAGACACGACAGGATACAACGTGTCATTCTGAGCGAAGCGAAGAATCCAGAGCGATGGGCGGTGGCGGTCATTCAGATGGATCCTTCGCTGCGCTCAGGATGACGGGGACAATATTTTTTCGTGCTCGGGTCGCGGCGGAAAGCTGCACTTACACCTTCCGGATCAGCGCCACGGCGTGCGCCGCGATGGCGAGGCCGCGGCCGATGTCATCCGCGCCCTCGTTGGTCGTGGCCTTGAGCCCGAGGGCCTCGACCGCGAGGCCGGTGGACCGGGCGAGGGCCGCCTTCATCTCGGCGAGGCGCGGTGCGATCTTCGGATTCTCCGCGAGGAGCGTGGCGTCGACATTGGCCGGCGCCCAGCCCTGTTCGCGCAGGGCGGCGACGACGCGCTGGAGCAGGACTTGCGAGTCGATGTCCTTGTAGGCCGGATCGGAGTCTGGGAAAAAATGCCCGATGTCCGGCAGGCCCGCGGCACCGAGGAGGGCGTCGCAGATGGCATGCGTCAGCACGTCGGCGTCGGAATGGCCCGCGAGGCCGAAGTCCGCGGCGAATTTCACGCCGCCTAGCACGAGTGGCCGGCCGGGTGCCGTGCGGTGGATGTCGTAACCGTGGCCGATGCGGATGCTCATGGCGGGAAGGGGGCCTGGGAGCCGGTCGAGGCGAGCAGGAACTCCAGGTAGGCGAGGTCCGCCGGCTGCGTGAGCTTGGGGTTGGGGTGCGGGTTCTCCAGCAGCGCGACGGGGTGCTTGAGCAGCTCGACCGCCGCGGCGTCGTCGGTGATGGTGAGCCCGCGGTCCGCCACAGCGGCGTAGGCGCGGCAGATGAGCCGGCGGGAGAAGACCTGCGGGGTCTCCATCGCCCAGAGGTGCTTGCGGTCCAGGGTGCGCAGCCGGCCTTCGCCGCGGTGCTCCTTGATGGTGTCAGTCACACGGTGCGCCAGGACGACCGCATCCTCGCGGCGCACGATCTTGTGCAACGCCACCAGTTGCTCGATGCGCACCAGCGGCCGGGCGCAGTCGTGGATGAAGACGTAGCCGACGTCGTCGGGCAGCTCCGCGAGCGCCGCGGCGACGGAGTCCTGCCGCTCGTGGCCGCCGGGCACAAAGAGCGTGGGGGTCGGGGCGTAGCCGGAAAGCTCGATCATTTGCGCCTGGTTGCGGTAGGTGACAATGAAGGTGTCGATGACGCCGCTGCGGTAGAAGGTGGCGGCGGAGTGGGCAAAGACCGGCTTGCCCGCGAGGGGTGCGAGCACCTTGTCGGCGACCGTGCCGTCCATGCGGCGGCTGTTGCCGGCGGCGAGGAGGATGGCGGCGGTGCGGCTCATGGGGAGAGGAAGGGACTACAGGACAACGGGACGACGGACTGCAAGTGGCGGCAGGGTGGGGATGAAGGAATTTCAGCTCGCGAATTCATGCACGGCTTCGGTGGTCAGTAGTCCAGTGGTCTTGTTGTCTCATCCGAGCTCTGCGAGGATGCGGCGGGCGGCGGCGGCGGGATCCGCCGCCTGCAGGATGGGACGACCAACGACAATGTAAGTCGAGCCCGCGCGCGCGGCCTCGGCGGGCGTCATGACGCGCTTCTGGTCGTCGCCGCCGGGTTCGCCCGCCGGGCGGATGCCCGGTGTGACGAGCTGCATGCCGGCGGGAAGTTGCTGGCGGAGGAGGGCCACCTCGAGCGGCGAGCAGACGAGGCCGCGGAGGCCGGCGTTCACGGCGAGCCGGCCGAGGCGCGCGACCTGGTCGGCCGCGGGGGCGGTGACGCCAATCTCGTTCAGGCCGGCGGCATCCATCGAAGTCAGCACGGTGACGCCGAGCAGGAGCAGCTTCGGGTTGTGCTTTTCCTGGGCGGCACGGGCGGCGCGCAGCATCTCGCCGCCGCCGGCGGTGTGCAGCGTGAGCATCGAGATCGGCAGCGGGGCGAGCGACTCGACGGCCTTGGCGACGGTGTGCGGGATGTCGTGCAGCTTCAGGTCGAGAAAGACGTTGAACCCCATGCCGGCGACCTCGCGCACATAGTCGGGGCCGTAGGCGGTGAACAGCTGCAGGCCGACCTTCACCCAGCGGAGCTGGCCGCGCAACTGGCGGAGGATCGGCGCGGCCGCTTCGCGCGTGGGGACGTCAAGGGCCAGGATTAAGTCGCAGGACATGGGCGGGGCATCACTAATGAACACTAATCGGCACTAATCAAAGAGAGAAAATGCCCGGTGGCTGGAGTGGGGGATCGGGGTTTACTCCCGGCAGCAGGGTGTTTGAGCGTCGGGCAAAACGTCCGACCTGCGGCAGACTGATGCCGGCGGGGATTTTTCTAGGATTGGAGAACATTAACGTGCATTAGTGGTTAATTATTCATGGGCCACGTGGTTTTCAGTCCCGCCAAGATCAACCTTTTCCTCGCCGTCACCGGGCGCCGGGGGACGGACGGTTATCACGACTTGGTGTCTGTGGCGGCGCCGCTCGATTTCGGTGACGAGATTGAAGCAGGGAGCAGGGAGCGGGGAGCAGGAGACCAGTTCACCCTGGAGTGCGACCAACCGGAGGTCCCGGTGGACGGCACCAATCTCGTGCTGAAGGCGGCGCAGGCGTTTGCCACGGCGACCGGCTGGCCGGGCGGGGCGCATATCCGGCTGACCAAGCGCATCCCGCTGGGCGCGGGCCTCGGCGGTGGCAGTAGCAACGCGGTCGCCGCGCTGCGGGCGCTGAACGGGCTGGCCGGCGGCGTCCTGCCGGCGGACCGGCTGGCCGGGATTGCGGCGACACTGGGCGCGGACTGCCCGCTTTTCCTGGCCGATGCGCCGGTCGTCATGCGCGGCCGGGGCGAGCGCATCGAGCCGCTCCCCGCGGCGGCCGCAGCGCGGCTGCACGGCCGGCGCGTGCTGCTGTTCAAGCCGAGCTTCGCCATCGGCACGGCCTGGGCCTACGACCGCATGGCGCGGGAGGCCCCGCGGCATTACCTCCCGGCGGCGGCGGCCGAGGTGCGCCTGGCGGCCTGGCTGAAAGGGAGCGCGCCGGCGGAGGAGCTTCTGTTCAACAACATGGAGGGCGTGGCGTTTGCCAAGTTCACTGCGCTGCCCGTGCTGGTGGAAAAACTCCGGCGCAAGTCCGGCTTGGCCGCGCGGATGAGCGGCAGCGGCAGCGCGTGCTTCGCACTGCTCGGTGACGGGGGCGTGACCGCGCCCGTGGTGGCGTGCATCCGCGAGTGCTGGGGGCCGGCAGCCTTCGTGCAGGAGGCGCGGCTCCTGTAGCGGCGCTCTGTGAGCGCCGAGCAAGACGGACGGCGGGCATCATCCTTCGCCAAGGCGACGGCCGACAGGTAGACCGCCGCTCCAGCCCCCTCCCCGAAGGGTAGATGATCACCTAGTTCCGCATTGACCGCATGGCGCGGCGGTTCGTTAATCGCTTGGCCTTCGCCCATGGAGCCCAACCCCCAAAGCGAGCTCGTCGTCCAAGGCATTGCCGCCTCGAAGGGCATCGCCTACGGGCAGGTGTTTCTCTACCTGCAGAGCGAGCTGGAGATTCCGCGCTACACGGTCGACCCCGACAAGCGCACGGCGGAGATCGCGCGCTTCGAACAGGCGCTGGTCGTCACGCGGCAGCAGATTTCCCAGATCCAGGCACAGGTCACCAAGAACCTGAGCGAGGAGGAGGCGCTCATCTTCGACGCGCACCAGATGGTGCTCGAAGACCAGGCGCTCATCGGCGAGACCATCCGCGACCTCGAGAAGACGGGCCTGAACATCGAGACCTGCTTCAACGCCGTCGCGGAGCGCTACATCAAGGCCTTCGCCGAGATTGACGACGAATACCTGCGCGAGCGCGCCGCGGACATCAAGGACGTGGCCAAGCGCGTGCTCCACGTCCTGCTCGGCCAGACGGCGGGCAGCCTGACGCAGCTGGTGGACAAGCGCATCATCGTTGCGCAAGACATCTCGCCGTCCGAGGCGGCCGGGATCGACCGCAGCGCCGCCCTGGGCCTCGTGACCGACGCCGGCAGCCGCACGAGCCACGCGGTCATTGTCGCGCGCTCGATGAAGATCCCCGCGGTGGTGGGCACGAACGACCTCACGACCCGGCTCAAGGACGGCGACTGGGTGATGGTGGACGGCTACGACGGCGTGGTCATCATCAACCCGACCGAGCAGACCCTGTTCCGTTACGGCCAGATCGAGCAGGCCAAAAAATCCTTCGAGTCGCGGCTGATGGCGGTCAACGAGCTGCCGGCCCAGACGCGCGACGGCGTGCTGGTGCCGCTCCGCGCCAACATCGAGAAACCGAACGAGGCCGAGCTGGTGCGGCAATACCACGCGGAGGGCGTCGGGCTCTACCGCACCGAGTTCCTGTTCCTCAGCGCCGGGCGCATCCCGTCCGAGGAGCAGCAGTATGCGGCCTACCGGGAGATCGTCACCGGCCTCGCGCCCGCGCCGGTCACCATCCGCACGCTCGACATCGGCGGCGACAAGACCCTGCCGGGCGACCCGCAGCTCATGAGCCCGGAGGCCAATCCGATGCTCGGCTTCCGCGCCATCCGAATGTGCCTGCAAAACCCGGTGATGTTCAAGAACCAGCTGCGCGCCATCCTCCGGGCCAGCGCACACGGCAAGGTGGAGCTGATGTATCCGATGATCAGCGGCGCCGAGGAGCTCGACCGCGCCAACGCGCTGCTCGACGAGGCACGGGCCGAGCTTAAGGAACGCGGGCAGGCCTTTGACGCGACGCTGCGCGCCGGCACGATGATCGAGATCCCCAGCGCCGCGCTGGCTGGCGACGTGCTGGCGGAGAAGTGCGACTTCTTCAGCATCGGCACCAACGACCTCATCCAATACCTCCTCGCCATCGACCGCGGCAACAACCGCATCGCCCACCTCTACGACCCGGCGCATCCGGCCGTCCTCCGGGTGCTCAAGCAGATCGTCGACACCGGCCACGCGAAGAAAATCCCCGTGAGCGTCTGCGGCGAGATGGCCGGCGACCCGCTCTTTGCCCCGCTGCTGCTCGGCCTCGGGGTGGACGAACTGAGCATGACGCCCACGCTGCTGCCCGCGGTAAAATACCTGATCCGCGCCATGAAGATGAGCGACGCGCGGCAGCTCGCGGCCGACGCCCTGGCGCAGACCGACCCGAAGAAAACCTACGCCCTGGTCGAGGCCTTCTACAAGGAGCGGATGAAGGTGGAGTGAGCGGGGAGGGGATTCCACCGGTTGCCGGTGCGGCGGCACACGATGAAACGGCACATGGGCCCAAGGGCCTTACGACAGCAAGCCGGCATTGCACCCCAGCCGGGCATCCCCCGATGGCGGGGAATTCCCTAGGGCAATTCCGGAGGGGGTTCTACGGGTGTGAACCGATGGTTTATCTTACCGCAGACGCTATGCTGACGGGGGAAGAATCGGCTGCCCGGCCGAGTCACCGCCAAATCCGCCCATGCCCGTCACCCTGAATTATTCCACCTTTCAACCCCCCAGGCCCAAACCCATCCGGGTGCGCTACCGCCGCTCCTTGGAAGAGGTGCTGAAGCTCGCCGCGGCGAGCGTCGAGCGGAAAGGGAGGGGGCTCAACCTGGGCCGGTTCAATCCGCTGCCGCAGGGCCGGCCGCTCACGCGCCGGGAGAAAATCTTCGGACTGACTTTCGCCATGGCCTTCAGCCTGGCCGTCTGGATCCAGGCCCAGCCGGAGCCCGTCAGTGCGCACACCGTCTACTACCAGTCGCTCGCCCGGGCGACCGGCCGGGACGCCCCGTCGGTGCAGGCGTTCCTCGAGCCGGCGGTGCTGGCCATCGGGAGCGAGTGGAAGGCGCCGGCTTTGTTCGCCCAGGCCCATCCGCTTTTTTGGCAGCGCACGCCGGCCCTCCATCCCAATGCGCTCGCGGCGCGGGTGGAAGCGGGCCTGGCCGGACTGGCCGCCCACGGTGCAGCTGTCCGGGTCACGGTTTTCGGCGTGCCCTCGCTCGGCACCCTGGAATGCGGTGATGGCACCTCGGTCGTGACCAGCCGGGTGGCAGGACAGGTGGAATTGGCCGACGGCACCGTGGTGCGGCTGGGGGCGCGGCTGGTCCAGGACGGACAAACCAGGCAATGGGGCGTTGTGGAACTGACGCTGCCTCCGTTCCTGCCATGAGCACGGCCCCCGCCCGTCCGGCCGGGTGGCGCAGTGCGCGGGGGATCACCATCGCCGAGGTGGCGATGGCCGCCATGTTCATGGCGCTGGTGCTCACCACTTCGATCACGACCCTGCAACGCGCCTTCATCAGCCTGCAGAACGCCCGGGACCTGAACATCGTCTCCCAGATGCTGCAGAGCGAGATGGAGAAGTTGCGCCTGGCGGACTGGAGCACGGTCAGCGCGCTGCCGGGCAGTAGCACGACAATCCCGCTCGATGCCACCTTCACCGCGAATGCCTTTGTCGGCAACCGCTTCACCCTCGCGCGCACTGTCGCCGACCCCAAGACCGACACGCGCGTCATCACCCTGCGGATCACCTGGGTGGGGGCGGACCGGCGCCCGCTCTCCCGCAACCTTTCCCTGCGCTATTCGCGCAACGGGCTCTATGACTACTTCTACAGCCAGATCTGAGCGCCGCCGTGCCGCCGGCTTCACCCTGGTGGAACTGATGGTCGCGAGCGGGATCGGCTCCTGCATCCTGACGGGGGTGCTGTCGGTCGTCCTCATGATGGGCCGGTCCGGGCTGTCCGCCTCCAACTACGCCGGCATGGAAGCCCAGTCGCGCCGCGCGGTCGATGAGTTCGCCCAGGATGTCCGCATGGCCTCAAACCTCACCTGGAACAGCGCCACCTCGGTGACGCTCACCGTGCCGGACAACTACGGCGCCGACGGCAACCGGGTGACGTATGCGCTCGACGGTTCCACGACCGGCCCGACCGCGCGGAGCTTCTACCGCCAGCCGGGAAACCCCGGCTCCGGCAACCCCCGGTTCACCCTGGCGCGCAATGTGACCGCGCTGAATTTTGTCCGCTACACGCGCACCAACGCGGTCGCGACGGACGAGACTTCGACCAAACGCCTGCAACTCACCATGAACCTGCGCACAACCCGCCAGACCACCGTGGACCAGAACACCCTCGTGGTCTCGGCGTCCTATGTGCTGCGCAACAAACCCTCCAATTGAAATGAAAAGGCCATCCGCCTGCCGGGGTTCGGTGCTCATCACCTGCCTGATATTCGGCATCATCATCGCCATCGCCCTGACGAGTTACCTGAGGCTCGCCGGCAATTCCTACGCCCTGGCCGACCGCGCCTTCCTCAACACAACAGCCCTCGCCCTGGCGGAACAGGGGCTCGAACTAGGCCTGGAATGCTACAACCAGCTGGATGACGCCGCGACGCCGGCCCAGGCTTGGGCCGGTTGGACGCTCAACGGCACCGCCGCGACCCTCAAGAACACGAGCATCGCGCTCGACAACGGCGCGGTCGGCACCATCCAGGTCTACGTCACCGATTACAACCCGGCGGCGGGCACCGCCCCGCGGCTGGTGGCCAAGGCGACGGTCCTGCCCGCGGGCGGACTGGGCCTGAGCCGCATAGTGGAGATCACGCTGAAGCGCCGGACCATCTTTGCCGGTGGCATGATCGTCCGGGAAACGATCAACTTCTCGGCCAACACCAAGGTCTCCAGCTGGAATTCCGACCCGGACAACAATCCCGCGTCGCCGCCGATCGGCTATTCTGACGCGGTGAAGACGGCCAACACCTTCGTGGGCACCATCAGCACGACCAACGGCGCGATCAACACGGGCAGCGGGGACATCTACGGGCGGCTCGGGACGGGCGGCGGCACGGTGACCCACGCCAGCGGCGCGGTGCTGACCAACAGCCCGACCGGCACCGGGTGGAACAACTCGCTGGTCAACACCAACTTTGTCAGCAATCTCGCCACGCCGGTGGCCCCGGCCCTGCCGGCGGTGGTGAATACCGTCACCACCAGCCTCACCAGCAACACCACGCTGCCGCGGGCCGGTGACACGGCCGCGGCCGACGGCAAGTATTATTACAATTTTGCCTCCGGCGCGGGGGTCCTGATTGCGGGCAACAACCAGCTGAACGTCTCGGGCAAGGTGGTGGTCTACCTGCAAAGCCACGCCGGAGCGACAGCGGTCTCGGTCGGGGGCAACGCCAAAATCGCGATCGCGGGCACGGGGAATCTCACGGTCTATACCAACGGCAACATGGCCGTCGGCGGGAATGGCATGACGAATGCCAACACCAACGCCGCCAGCTGCCTCATCTACGGCACCAATACCGGGTCGGGGCAGACCATCAGCATGAACGGCAACGCGACGACCGTGGCCGCGATCAACGCGCCCAACGCCGACTACAGCATCACGGGCAACGGCGAGATCTGGGGCTCGATCGTGGCGCGGAACGTCACCCTCAACGGCAACGCCGGCTTCCGCTACGACGAGGCGCTGATGAACTACGCCAACACCACCGGCACGGGCAACCCCTGGGGTATCGCCAAGTGGCGGGAGATGACGCAAAGCACCGAACGGGCGGTCTACGCCGCCAATTTCAACTTCTAGACGGCGGATTGTTTTCCGCCCTTCACCCCGCTTGCGAGCAGGGTCTCGAAGTGCGGTTCGGCAGCCTCGCGGGAGACCGCGGTGATCTCGACCTTCTGGAAGCCGGCCTTCTTCAGGAAGCCGTGCAGGGCGCTCTCCTTGAAGCCGAGCCAGAGGTCGCCGTAGAGCTCGCGGGCCTTCTCGAAGCCGTGCTCCTTCAGGTCGAGCACGAGGAGCTGGCCACCGGGCTTGAGGATGCGGCAGGCCTCGTTGACCGCGGTCTGCGGGTGGCTGGCGTGATGCAGGGCCTGCGAGAGGATGGCCAGGTCCACAGACTTGTCGGGCAGCGGCACCGACTCGATGTCGCCGAGCTTGTAAGTGAGGTTGGCGAGGCCGTTCTTGCGCGCGAGCTCCGTGCCGACCTCGACCATGCGCGGCGAGTTGTCGATGCACCAGACGCGCTCGGCCCGGTGGGCAATGAGCTGCGAGACGAGGCCCTCGCCGGCGCCGAGGTCGGCCACCGTGATGGCGGGCACCAGCCGGAGAGCGAGGTGGCCGATGGCCTCCCACGAGCGGCCGGGACAGTGGTGCTTGCCGAGCTTGCCGGCGATGAGGTTGAAATACTGTTCGGAGACGCGGCGGCGCTTCGAGAGCGTGCGATCGAGGTTGTCGCGGTCCTCGGCGGACTCGGGCAGCTCGGCCACGGAGTCGCACGCGGCGCGGAGCAGCGCGAGCTGCTTGGGGGCGAGCGTGGGGCGAAGCGAATAGAAGGCCTTCTTGCCTTCGCGACGGTCGCTGACGAAGCCGGCCTGCCGCAGCAGCGCGAGCTGGGACGAGATGCGCGACTGGGCCATGCCGAGGATCTCCTGCAACTCGGCGACGGAGAGCTCCTCCCTCAACAGCAGCGCCAGCAGGCGGAGCCGCGTCGGGTCGGACAGGATTTTCAGGTGGTCCCAGGAGGAGTGCATCGGGCCCCAGACCTATGGGGAGAAACGGAACGGTTTACAAGAGCGGGGGAGAGGGCGCACGTCCCCGTGTGCCGCGGCCCAGCTGGAGCTGGGCCCTCCAGTAATGATAAGGCCGCGCGGATGGCGCGGCCTGAGGAGGCGGGGCGTAAAGCCCCTCCCCCACTGGACTCAGCCCTGCTTGGCGTCGACGAACCGGGTGATGCCGGCGATCTGGAATTCCTGGTGGGCGGTGCCGGCGATCTTGAGCTTCACGTGCTCGCCGATCTTCCGGCCCATGAGCGCCTGGCCGAGCGGGGTCTTGTAGGCGATACGGTGGTTGTCCGGATCGCTGTCCCACGCGCCGAGCAGCGAGTAGCGGACGGCCTTGCCATTGGCCACATCGCGGAGGTCGACCACCGTGCCGACGCTGACCTGGTCGGTGGTGGCCTCGGAGAAGTCGGTGATGCGGGCGCGGGCGAGGTCGCGCTCAAGCTGCGCCTTCTGGCCCATGAGGACGCCCTGATCCTGCTTGGCCATCTTGAACTCGGAGTTCTCACGCAAGTCGCCGTGTTCGCGGGCGGCGGAAATGGCGCGGGAGTTCTCGGGAATGCGCTTGGAGACGATGTCCTCGTATTCGACGCGCTTGCGCTCGTAGCTCTCGCGGGAGACGAGAAACTGCTCGTCCTTGGTCTCGGCTTCGCCGGAGACGAGGGACTGGAGGGAGGGGAAGAGCTTGATGAAGCGGGCGAGCAGGGACTTCTTGGTGAGCTCCTCGAAGCCCTGGTTGAGCAGGAGGCTGTTGGCGAGATCGCGCGCGGTCTCGGTGTCGGCCGTGGCAAGGAGGTCGGAGATGAGGTCGGCGTCATCGCTCAGGGCCTCGCCGAGCGGAATGCGGCGGGTGCCGGCGGACTGCAGCGCCTCGTAGTCGATGGCGAAGAAGATGGCGCCGAGGAGGCGCGGGGTGACGAGCTCGTTGAGGAGCTTGGCAAACTTCTTCGAGTGGCGGTTCTTGATGATCCAGAGGAGGACAGGGGCGCGGAGGTTCTGCTCGGTCTTCCAGCGCTTGAGGGCGGCGGCAAGCTCGTCGGCCTGGCTGTTTTCCACGAGGAAATTGATACACTCGGTGGTGAACTTGCCCTGCGAGGTCTTGAGGAGGGCGAAGACGATCTCGCGCCACTCGAGCGGGTGCGTCTCCTTGACGAGGTCGAGGAAGCGGGCCTGGAAATGGACCGGGATCTTCTCGGCGATGGCGGAGAGGCCGCGGACCTCGCGGATGAGTTCGGACTGGGTCGGGCCGGCGATGGCGCCGGCGTGGCCGAGGATCTTGGCAAGCTCATCGCGGACGAACGCGCCGTAGAGGCGCTCGGAGGCGTCGAGCTGGTTGCTGTCACGCACGGCCTCGGTGATGCCGTTGAGCACCGTGCCGAGGGACTGCTTGGCCTCGTCCTTGATGGAGGCGGCGAGGAGATCCTCGGCGAGGGCGATGCGGCGGCGGGCGGAGCGGGTGTTGCTGAACTCCTCCATGATCTCCGACTCGGCGGAGACGGGCTCGTCGCGCACGACGTAGCAGTCGGTCTTCTTGACGGGGACGCCGACCCGCGGGTCCTTGATGAGCTGCTTCTTGACGTTGGCGAACCAGCGCTTGAATTTCTCCTCGCCGACGACTTGGGTGAGGACGATTTCCAGCTCGATGGCGCTGGCGGCCTTGTTCGGGTAGGCGGAGAGGGTGTCGATGACGAGCTGGACGGGGTCCTCGCTGATGAGCTCCTTGACCTTGGCCGGCTCGGTCTCCTTGCGGGCGAGGATGTGCTTGGCGGGGAGGACGTCCAAGCTGCTGACGCAGAACGCCGGATCCATGCGGTGGCCCTTCTTGCCCTTGAAATCGATGACCAGCTTCAGATCGGACTCGTCGTAGGCCTTGATCTGGCCGAAGCCCCAGCTCCGATGGACCACGTAGGCACCGGGTTCCATCGCCTCCAGCTTGGATTTGGACGCCTTGAGGGCGGGGTGCTTGCTGACGGTCGCGGCGATGGCTTCAGAATTCATAATTGCGTATCGAGTCGTTGAACCGATTAGTTGAGATGACTATGGCGGAAGATGTCAAACAGGGTTTGGAAAAAGGCCCGGAAGCGGCGAAATCGCAGCCGAGCGGCTGGGTCGCCGCCGTCGGGCTGGTGGAGCGCTGGCTGGCGCGGGCTGAGCGCGTGGACACGCTGCTGGAAGGACTTGCGCCAAACCTCGGCACCCAGGAGCGCGCACGGGCCCAACAGCTTTTTTATGGGGTCGTGCGCTGGTCGAGCCGCATCGAGTCGGCCCTCGCCGGCCTGATGGCGCATCCGCCGCGCACCAAAGTGCGGGCGGTGCTCATGATTGCCGGTTTCGAGCTGCTCGAGGGCGGCGCGGACCTCACGGCCAAGGTCATCCACCACGCGGTGGAGCGGGCCAAGACGGTCTGCAGCGCCAAGGAAGCCGGGCTGGTCAACGCCGTGGCCCGAAAAATGGCCGCCCGGCTCGCGGAAAAACCGGCGGACGTCCCGACGGAGTTCGCCCACCCCGAGTGGCTGGTGGCGCGGTGGACGCAGCAGTTCGGCGCCGCAACGACCCGCATGCTGCTCGAATGGAACCAGCAGCCTGCACCAGTCTATGTGCGGTGGCGCAGCGCGGCGCCCGTGCCCGAATTCCTGGCCCCGACCCAGTGGCCGGGATTCTTTGAAGTGAAGGCTGGCAAGTGGGACGAGATCCGCCGCCTCGTGGGCGAAGGGGCGCTGTATGTGCAGGACCCTTCGACCCGGCTTTGTCTCGAAATGCTCGCGCCGCAGCCGGGCGAGGTGATCCTCGACGCCTGCGCCGCGCCGGGCGGCAAGAGCCTGTTCATCGCCGATCTCATGAAGTCGGGCCAGATCGTGGCGCTCGACGAGCCCGCGGCCCCGGGCAAGACCGACATCCGCCTGGTCCGCCTGAAGGAAAACCTGTCGCGCGCCCCGGCCGGCGTCGCTGTGGCGCTGGTCGAGGCCGACCTGCGCAAGGTGAACACCGTCTTCTACCGGAATCTCAACCTGCCCGAGGCCTACGACGCCGTGCTGCTCGACGCCCCGTGCTCCAACACCGGCGTCATGCGCCACCGCATCGACGTGAAGTGGCGGCTGCAGGACGGCGACTTCGCACGCCACGCCGAGCAGCAGCTGGAGCTGCTCCACGCCGCGGCGCGTCTCGTGCGGCCCGGCGGGCGGCTGGTCTACAGCACCTGCAGCGTGGACGCGCAGGAGAACGAGCAGGTCATCAAGGCCTTCTTCGACAGCCGCGCGGGCGGGCCGTTCAAGCTGGAGAAAAGCACCCGCGCCTACCCGTGGCAGGACGGCCACGATGGCGCGGGGGCGTTTTTGCTTACGAAGCAATAAGCTTTAAGCACCAAGCTGTAAGCCTGGGCCTTGCGTTGATGCTTAAAGCTTAGGGTTTATCGCTTACAGCTTGAGGGCGCTCCGCGCCCTCAAGGCACCAGCACCGCCACCGGGACCTCGAGGTCGACTTCCTTGGCGCCGCGCAGGAAGGTGAAGGTGATCAGGGCGGCGGTATTCACCAGCTCGGCGTAGCGGTCAAAGGTCCATCTCGCCACCAGCTCACCATTGATGCGGACGCAGAGGTCGCCGGCCTGGACGGGCAGCGCCGCCGCCGGGGTTTCGGGGATGACGCTGAGCACGCGCCAGTAGACGGGCGAGCGGGCAAAGGAGAGGCCGGGATTGCGCCGGGGTTCCATGGTGATGGCGCCGTCGGGGTCGCGGACAAAGGTCACCAGGTTGCGGTGCTGGTCGAAGCTCACCATGAAGTGCTGCAGGAGCTCGCCGCCGATGGAGGAGAGCTGGTCGGTGATCTCCACGATGGGCTGCGTGATGGTGTGCGTCCCGATGAGGATGTTCTGGTTGAGCCGGCCGGCGAACTGCTGGCGGTCACCTTGGAGGGAGGAGATGAGCGGGCCGGGGCGCGGGCCGGAGGCGAAGCGCGGGTGAAGCCCGGCGGGGTTGAGCCCCAGGCTGCCGTAACTGCCCGAGTCGATGAGCACAATGAATGACTCGGTGCCCATCTGGACCGGGATGAGGGGCGTGGCGTGCTCGTGGTTGAAGGCAAGGGTGGCGATGCGCGGCGCGGACTTGGGGGGGACGGCCGGGCCGGACGTGGCGGGAGCGAGGACCAGCCGCCGGCCGGGGTAATCCAACGTCAGCAGCGTGTCGCGGAACAGCGGGAAGCCGATGATGCCGTCGATGCGCAGGCCGAGCTGGTCCGACAGGTCGGTGAAATCAAACACCAGGGCCGGCACGCCCTCGAAACTCGTCTCGCCCAGCGCGACCCGGCGGAGCGTGACGGGCTCGAGCTCGAGCTCGCCGCCGTTGGCCGAGCGCACCCGCACGCGGGCGGCCCCGGCGTTCTTTTTCGGCTTGAAGGCGAAGCGCCGGGCGAGGTCGGTCGAGACGAGCGTGGCGCTGGAGCCGGTGTCGATGAGGAAGCGGTAGGTTTTCCCGTCGTCCCACTTCGACTCGACGGTGAAGAAATTCGAGATGAGGCGCGCCGGCAGCTCGGTGCCCCGGGGCTCGACCCGGGTGCGGTGTGGCACGCTGGAGCAGCCGGCGAAGAACAGAACACAGAGGACCGAGGACAGCAGACAGGACCGGGCCGGGAAACCGGAGCGGTGGCGGGAAATGATGGCGGAAGGACGCAAGGGCGGCGGAGAAAGCGCGAAGGCTGAAGGGAAAGCCGCCCGCGCGCAAAGCCTGATTCTGGCAGGGGCGCGGGCTGGCCGTGCCCTATGATTTTCCCCCGCGGGCGAGCTCCGCCTGCACTTTCTTCGTCAGCTTGGCGACGACCAGGTCGAAACTGCGGCGGATGCGCCGGAGCAGCTCCGGTTCGGGCAGCGCGTCCTCCTCCACGCGGATCCAGTGGCGTTTCGCGCAATAGGGGGCCTGGCCGATGCCATCGTGCGCCGTCAGTTCGTCGAACTCCGCCGGCATGCACTTGAGGATGACACTGCCCAGCACCGCCCCGTCGAGGATGAGCATGAGGAACACCTTGCCGGCGACCTTGAAAACCAGGCCGCCCCACTGTCTGACCACGGTGGTCTGCGGCAGCGCGAGCGCGAAGGCTTTCAGGCGGTCGAGGCGCACGGCGGCTCAGCGGAGGTGGGGTTTGACCCGCTCGAGCAGCGTGGCGATCTCGAACGGCTTCTGGATGAAACCGGCCACGCCGAGGTCGGTGCTGCGCTTCATGGTTTCCGACTCGCCGTAGCCGCTCATGATGATCACCGGCGGACGGGGATTCATCATCCGGAATCGGCGCAGCGTCTCCTCCCCCGAGAGGCCGGGCATGGTCAGGTCGAGCAGGACGAGCGCGATGCGCTCGCCATGTTGGCGGAGCAGGGCCAGGGCCTCCTTGCCGCCGGCCGCCGGCAGCACGGTGGCACCGAAGGTCTCGAGCACGTCGGTCACGACGCCGCGCACCGTCTCCTCGTCGTCCACGACCAGCACGACGCCATTGAGCCGGACCGGCGCCGGCGTCTCCGCCATCGGCGGGGTGGACGGCACCGTCGGGCCCTGCGTCGCTGGCAGCAGCAGCCGGAAGGTGGAGCCGGCCCCGGGCTGGGACTCGACGAACAGGGCGCCCTGGTGGCTTTGCACAATGCCCCGCACGGCGGCGAGCCCGAGGCCCCGGCCGGAGAACTTGGTGCTGAAGAACGGCTCGAAAATCCGCGCGATGGTCTCCGGGGACATCCCGCAGCCAGTGTCCGTGACCTCCAGGCCGACGTAGGGACCGGCGGGCAACGCGGGACGGCCCAGCGCCTGCTGGAGCAGCTCGGCGCCGGCCGAGCAGGCATAGGTGCCGACGGTGATCCGGCCCGGCGCCCCGCCGATGGCGTCGGCGGCATTGATGACCAGGTTCATCACGATCTGGCGGAGTTGCGTGGCGTCGGCGAGGACCGGCGGCAGCCCGGCGGCAAGCCGCAGTTCGAGACTTGTGTTCTTGCTGATGGTCACCTCGAGCAGGGAGACCGTGCCGCGGACCAGCTCGCTGAGGTCGATCGGCCCCGTGACGAGCATGCCCTTGCCCGCGAAGGCGAGGAGCTGCTGGCAGAGGTCGGCGGCGCGGCGCGCGGCGTTTTCCACCTGCTCCAGGTAGCCGACTGCTTCGCCCGCCACGAGGTGCTGCGCGAGGGAGGCGTTGACGAGGACGGAGGTCAGGATGTTGTTGAAATCGTGTGCGACGCCGCCGGCCATCACGCCGAGGCTCTCGAGCTTCTGGCCCTCCAGGAGCCGGCGCTCGATGGTCATGCGCTCCTGCTCGGCCCGCTTCAGGGCGGTGATGTCGATGGCCAGGCCCTCGAGGAACCGCAGCCCGCCCGCCGCGTCGTAGATCGGCCGGCCGCGCACGAGCACCCATTTCTCCTGCCCGTCGCGGTGGGTGAAACGGTATTCGCCCTCGAAGGGCCGGCGCTCCTGGACCGCGTTGACCACGGCGGCGTGGACGGCCGGCCGGTCGGCGGGCACCGTCAGCTCGGGGATTTGCCGGCGGCCTGAGATGAAATCATCCGCCGGGTAGCCGCTCAGCGCCAGCATGCCCTCGGAGACGAACAGCGCGGTGAGCCGGTCATCAAAGGCGCAGCGGAAGGCGGTGCCGGGAAGAGCGCGCAAGATGGAGTCGATTTCGCGCCGGCTTTCCGCCAGCTCGGTGGTGCGCTCCGCCACGGCGCGCTCGATCAGCTCCGTGCGGCGCCCGAGGATCCGGACCAGGCCGGCGAGCAACGCGGTGATGACCAGCACGCCGCCCGTGCGAACCCATGACAGAGCCGTGACCTGTTCCTCCATCCAGCCGGCGCGCGGCCGGTAGAGCACCCGCCAGTCCCGCCCGCCGATCGGGATGGGCAGCTCCTGGACCATGCCGCGGCTGAATTCCTCCACGGACGGCACCGGCTGGCGTGGTGTCTGGTCGTCGGCCGGACGGTAGTAGAGCACCCGATTCGCAGGATCCTGTTCCGAGGCGTCGATAAACAGCATGTCGAGGATGGCGTCGGGATGGGCGGTGCGCGTCCGTTCCAGCAATTCGCGGGTGCGGAAGACGGCCTGCACGAATCCGACAAATTCCGGGGGGGACTCCGGCGGGCCGGACCGGACCGGGCGCAGGACCGGGGCGATCATGATCACCCCGGATTCCGCCTGCACCAGCGCCACCTGGCCGGTCAGGGCGAGCCGGCCGCCGGCCCGCGTCCGGTCGAGGTGGACCCGGGTGGGGCCGGTCATCAGATCGTAGCCCAGCGCAGGTTCGTTGCCGGCCAGCGGCTCGATGTAGCTGATGGGCAGATAAGCGGGGTGTTCGCCCGCGCGGCGGAGCCGGCCGGCGGGGTCGCGTTCGGTGAATTCAAAAAAACGCGGGGCGTAGTGGCGCCCGAGCGCCGCCTCCCGGGTGGCGCGTTCCGTCGCCGGGACGAACGGCACCCACTCGAAGGCCTGGACCCCGGGCGTGCGTTCCTCGATCCGCCGCGCGGCCCGGGCGAATTCGGCGGGACTGGGCTCGCCTTCGTCCATGAACAGCGCGGTCAGGCCGAAGAGCGCGTCCTCATAGCGGCCGAGCACCTCGCGGGTGAGCGTGTGCCGGATGGTGGCCCGCCGCGCAAATTCCGCCGCGGCGCGCTCGCGGTCACGCAGGCGGGCGTCCTGGAAGGACCAGACCGTCAGGGCCCCGCCCGCCAGCAGCACCCCCAGGAGCGCGGTGCGGCGGTTGAATACGGGACCCGGGATTTTAGGGACTTCCATGATGGCGCACCCGGATGATGACGGCAGCAGGCCCGCGGGCAAACGCTATTGCGGCGCGTGCTGTCCCCGGGGGGCACCCGGCGGGCGCATGCCCGCGCAACCGCCTCAGAGCCGATACGGCAGGGGGAACCGGCTCGTGAGCGCGACGACCTTTGCCTTCGTCGCGGCGAGCACGGCGGCCTCGCCGGGCGTGCCGATGGCGGTGAGCACGCCGTCGATCAGGCCGGCGATCTGCTCCATCTCGGCCTCCTGCAGGCCGCGGGTGGTCAGGGCGGGCGAGCCGAGGCGGATGCCCGAGGCCTGGAAGGGCGAGCGGGTCTCGAACGGCACGGTGTTCTTGTTGCAGGTGATGTTGGCCCGGTCGAGCGTCTCCTGCGCGAGCTTGCCGGTGAGGCTCGGGAGCTTGGCCCGGAGGTCGACGAGCATGAGGTGGTTGTCGGTGCCGCCGGAATTGATCTTGTAGCCGCGCGCGGTCATGGCGGCGGCGAGGGCCTGCGCATTCCTGATGACCTGCCCGCTGTAGGCCTTGAACTCCGGCTTGAGGCACTCGGCGAAACACACGGCCTTGGCGGCGATGACATGCATGAGCGGGCCGCCTTGGCCGCCGGGGAAGACGGCGGAATCGACGGCCTTGGCGTGCGCCGCCTTGCACATGGTCAGGCCGCCGCGCGGACCGCGCAGGGTCTTGTGCGTGGTGGTCGTCACGAAATCGGCGTGCGGGAAGGGCGAGGGGTGGTGGCCGGTGGCGACGAGGCCGGCGATGTGGGCGATGTCGGCGAAGAGCAGCGCACCGGCCGAGCGGGCGATCTCGCCCATACGGGCGAAGTCGATGAGGCGCGAGTAGGCGGAGGCGCCGACCGTGATCATTTTGGGCTTCTCGCGCTGCGCGATGGCGGCGAGTTCGTCGTAGTCGATGAGGCCGTTGTCCTCGCGGACGCCGTATTGGCAGAAGTTGTAGAGCTTGCCGGAGAAATTGGCGGGGTTGCCGTGCGTGAGGTGGCCGCCGTGGCTGAGGTTCATGCCGAGGATCTTGTCGCCCGGGGTGAGCACGGCGGTGTAGACGGCAAAGTTGGCCTGCGAGCCGGAGTGCGGCTGGACGTTGGCGTGCTCGGCGCCAAAGAGTTTCTTCGCGCGCTCGATGGCGAGGCCCTCGGCCTTGTCGACCTGCTCGCAGCCGCCATACCAGCGCTTGCCCGGGTAGCCCTCGGCGTATTTGTTGGTCAGCACGCTGCCCATCGCCTCGAGGACGGCGGGGTAGGTGAAGTTCTCCGAGGCGATGAGCTCGAGGTGGCTCTGCTGGCGGGCGAGCTCACCGGCGATGATGGCGTGGACCTCGGGATCGAGCCGGGCAAGGGGGGTGGCGTTTAAGGACATTGCGGATTGCGGAATGAAGATTGCGGAATGAAGAACCAGGCCCAAGGCAGCCGGCTAATCCGCAATCCGCAATCCGAAATCCGCACTTACCGTGTCACGCCTTGGCCGTGAGCTTCCGCAGGAAGGCCAGCACGCTGGGCACGGCCTCGACCAGCTCGTCGCGGCAGACCTCGTAGACCTTGAGCGGGCCGCCGTAGGGGTCGCCGATCTCCTGCGCCGCGGGTGGGGGCAGGAATTCACGGAAAAGGTAAAGATGCTGCGGCACGGGCTGGCCCGTGAACTGGATGATGGCGCGGTGCGACTCGGTCATGCCGAACACGGCGAGGGCGCCGTCCAGCAGTTCCTGGGTGACGGGCCGGCTGCGGTGGCCGGAGATGTCGATGCCGGCCTTCTTCAGCGCGATGACGGCATTTTCCGAGACGGGTTCGCCGGCGCGGGTGGCGACCCCGGCGGAGACGACCTGGAGCGACTGCAGCGGCTCCGGCTGGCCGGCGAGCGCGTGGCGCAGCAATCCCTCGGCCATCGGGCTGCGGCAGATGTTGCCGGTGCAGACGACAAGGATGTGGCCGGGTTCAGACATCAGTGGGTGAGCAGTAAGCGGTGGGCGGGGGGCAGCCAAGACAGGAAACGCACCATGCCCGCCGGCGGGCCGGCGTCAAATCAGCGGCGGAGCACCAGCAACGCCTGGTGCAGGTGCACGGCGCGCTGGAGCACGCGGTCGGTCAGGACAGCGGGTTTTCCCGGAGTGCCGGCGGCCTTGGGTGCCGTGGGATCGGGCGGCGTGGGCGGCGCGGCGTCGGGATTGCCGTTCTTGAATTCCTCTACCAGTGACGCCTCGTCAAATCGCTCCTTCTCGATCTTGCCGAAGATGAGTTTGCCGACCGGCGTGCCTGCTTCGAACGCGGCGTAAGCCAGGCGATCCTGCGTCGCGTCGGTCCGCACCACGACCTTGGGTGCGGGCACGGAACCCGGGACGCCGAGCGTGAGGGCTGGCGACTGGCTGATGAGCGGGACCAGGGCGGCTGGCGTGGCAGGACTGACGAGGATGAAAAGCGGCGCCCCCGTGGGCCGGCCGGCGAGCGCGGTCTTCAGGGCGGCGGCGGAAGCATCATCCGCGGTGGCGTAGCGGAGATCGAGCACGAGTGCTCCGGACGAGGCGGCGCTCACCGGGTCGGCGGGCGAATGCAGGCGCAGGTAGCCGAGGCCCGAGCCGAGATCCGTCAGCTCGGTGGCGTTTGAGCCGGGAGCAAGGAGCAGGGAGCAAAAAGCCAGAAACAACGGCACGATCATCCAGCCAAATTCCCGATGCCTGTCATTCTGAGGCGAAGCCGAAGAATCCAGCCGGATGGCCGCCGGCAGGAATGATGCTGGATCCTTCACTTCGTTCAGGATGACAGGTTGGGTGGATCTCACGTGCGGTTGAGCTGCCTTGCGCCGATGTCGCGCCGGAAATATTTGTTGGCCCACTGAATCCGGTCGCACGCGGCATAGGCGCGGGTGGCGGCCTCGCGCAACGTCGGGGCCAAGGCGGTGACGCCGAGCACGCGGCCGCCGTTGGCCGTGAGCTGCCCGGCGGGATTGCGCGCCGTGCCGGCGTGGTAGATGAAGGTGTGAGGGTTGAGGTCTGAGGCTTGAGGAAGTGCGATGACATCGCCCTTGGCGTAGCTCTCCGGATAACCCTTCGCGGCGACCACGACGCAGAGCGCATAGTCCGGCTTCACCGCAAGCTTGTAGCCGTGCAGCTCACCGCGGGCCGCCGCCCAGAGCAGCGCGAGGAGATCGGTCTGCAGGCGCGGCAGCACGACCTGGGTTTCGGGGTCGCCGAAGCGGGCGTTGTATTCGATCACGCTCGGGCCGGCCGGCGTGAGCATGATGCCGATGAAGAGCGTGCCGCGGAAATCGATGCCCTCGGCGGCGATGGCGCCCACGGAGGGCTTGACGATCTCGCGCTCGATCTGCGCGAGCAGGGCGGGCGTGACGACCTCGGCGGGCGAATAGGTGCCCATGCCGCCGGTGTTCGGGCCGGTGTCGCCGTCGCCGATGCGCTTGTGATCCTGCGAGGTCGGCAGGATGACGTAGTCGCGGCCCGACACGACGACGAGCAGCGAGGTCTCCTCCCCGGACAAACAATCCTCGACGAGGATCTGGCTGCCGGCCGCGCCGAATTTATTGCCCGCGAGCATGTCGCGCACCGCCGCCTCGGCCTCGGCCAACGTCTGCGCGACGACCACGCCCTTGCCGGCGGCAAGGCCATTGGCCTTGATGACGATCGGGGCGCCGCGTTTCTGCACGTAGGCGAGTGCGGGCGGCACCGCGGTGAAGATGCCGGCCGGGGCGGTCGGGATCCGGTATTTAAGGAGGATTTCCTTAGTAAAAACTTTCGACGCCTCGAGCCGCGCGCCGTCGGCCTTCGGGCCGTAAGCGGGAATGCCGGCGGCGGTCAGCGCGTCCACCAGCCCGAGCGACAGCGGCACCTCGGGCCCGACGACGACGAACTCCACCCGCTCGCGCTGCGCGAGCGCGACGAGCCCGGGAATGTCTTCCACGGCGACCGGAAAGCACGCGGCGTCGGCGGCAATGCCGGCGTTGCCGGGGGCGCAGAGCAGGCGCGGTTTTGCGGGCGAGAGCGCGAGCGACCGGACGAGGGCGTGTTCGCGGCCGCCGGAACCGACGACGAGGACGGAGGAGGGTAGTTGGTCAGCCACGGGTAAGGAAAATTTGGGAGAGGGTTTTGTCGCGAGCAAGCTCGCTCCCACAACATCGTGTGTCATCCAGGTAGGGCGGATTAAGGGTAATCCGCTCCACCTCACAGCACCTTGAGCGTCTTGCGGTAGAAGGCGACGACCTCGTCGGGGTCGTCGGTGAAGAGGATGTAGTCGTTCATCCACGCCGGGGCGCGCTTCTCGCGGATCATGGTGCGCACCTGGCGGCGGAGGTCGCCCCAGAACCTGGCGTTGAAGAAGACGTAGGGCACGCGCGGGCGGATGCCGAGTTTGAGGTTGCACAGCTCGATGCCGACCTCCTCGAGCGTGCCGACGCCGCCGACGTTGAAGATGCAAAAATCCGCCGCCTCGAACCATTTCTGGCGGAAGTGCCGCGAGTTCTCCTGGAAGGTGTTGAAGAAGTCGACGCCGAGCTCGGGCGGCTGGGCTTCGAGCTCGAGGAAGCAGGCGCCGGTGAGCGCGCCCTTGTGCCGGGCCTGGTCGGTGGCGAGGCGCATGACGCCGCCGCCGCCGCCGGTGAGCACGCCGAGGTTGGAGCCCATGAAGTCCATGAGCTTGTCCACCAGCGCGGAGATGCGGTCGGTGTCGGCCTGGTCGAGGCCGACGGCCGAGCCGTAGAAGGCGAGGAGGGTGGCCTCCTGGAATTTCCGCGCGGTCTCCTCGCGCACGAAGAAGCCGTGGTCGCGCTTGTAGGTGTGGAGGTAGAGGTCCTTCGTCACCTCGTCATACCAGCAGACGGCGACGCCGATGGAGTTGAAGGTGTCGAGGCGGGCGTGGGCGTTGGAGGAGAGGAAATAGCCGTGGGTGCGCGAGGCCCGGCGGAAGATGAGGCGCTTGAGCTTCACCTCGCCGATGCGGGTGACCAGTTCCATGTGCTCGAGCAGGTCGGGGAAGTAGTCGACCACGAGCGTGTCGGCATCCGCGGGCGCGGCATCGAGCGCCTGGATCAGGGTGCGGCTGCCGAGCGGACAGGAATCGCCTCCGAGGATCTTCTTCAGCTCGTCGTCATTGGCGCGGATGAAGATGGAGCGGTTCTCCATCGTCGCGCTCTGGCCGCGGACAGTGATCTGGGTCTTCGGCCGGGCCTCGCCGGTGTCGCTGGCGGGAAATTCATCGAGGCACTTGTAGAGGCTCTTGGTGGTGCCGAGGAGGCGCTGGCGCTTCTTCGTGAGGGCCTTGACCTCGGGGGCGGTGTCGGCGAGCGGGGCGCGGAACACCTCGAGCGAGACCATGGGGTTCACCACGGGCTGGTCGCCGGTGTTGTAGATCTCGAGCATGACGTTTGTGCCGAAGGTCTTGATCGGGTCGAGCAGCACGGCGCTGGTGTGGAGGCCGAAGTTGCCCTCGCCGGGGTTGAGGCAGACGAAATGCTCCTTCAGATACATGGAGCAGCTGGTGAGGATGCCGGAGCGGGGCGGGATGGTGAGCGGGGCGGCGTCGTGGCGGACCTGCACCTTGTCGATGAAGGCGCGGCCGGCGTAGCCGCTGACGATATGCTCGAAGTTGAGGCGCTGGAGGCGGGGATTGAGCGTGTAGCTGACCGGGTGCGGCGTGAAGAAGACGCGGCCGGAGCTGTCGATGGAGATGGTGTTGGGCAGCTTGAGGAGATTCTCCTGGACCGCGGCCCACACCTCGGTGGTGGAGAGCTTGGCCGCGGCAGGCGCGTGAAACAGCCGGCCGACGGGCGTGCCGGGCCGGAGCAGCTTTTTCCAGTAGGCCGCGTTCGGGAAATTCTTGTCGAAGATGAACGCGTCGGCCGCGAGGATGAGGCGGTGGCCCTCGACGACGGGGGCGCCCTGCAGGAGCAGCTCGATGCCGATGCGGGCGAGGGAACTCCGCTCGCTGAACCGGATCTCGGCGAGGTGTGCCTTGAGGAAATCCATCTCGGCGGGGTGGCGCGGCCAGAAGGCGAGGGTGAGGGCGACGTGGTCGCCGCCCTTGTTGTGCACGGTCAATATCTGGCCGTCGGTGCTGTGCCAGAATTGGCTTTCGTTCATGGGATTGGCGACATTAGGGGGGAGGGCCGGACTGACAAGCCCCGCCTTCAGAGTGCGAAACGGGGAAATTTATCCGCCAAAGGGATTGATTTTTACCCGCCGGCCGCCAAGTTCCGACAGTTTTAACGGCACAAAACCGCCCGGGCCGTTTCCCAACCGGGCTACCTCCCGCTCAATGAAATTCACATCCCAAATCACTGCAGCCCTCCTCAGCCTGGGTCTGCTCGTCGCCGCATCCGCCGCGGATCCGGTCAAATTCAGCGTCCCCGGCGTGGACAAGCAGCCCGCCGCCGCACCCGCCGCGCCCGCCGCCCCGGTGGCCGCGCCGGCCCCCGCCAAGCCGAAGTTCACCGACGCACAGATTGCCGAGGCTTATGGCTGGTATGTGGCCGCGCAACTGGGCCTGCGCCAGCTGGAGTTCACCAAGGACCAGGTCGAGGCGATGGCGCGCGGCATGGTCGGCGCCGTGAGTGGCGGCCAGCCCTCGTTCGACCCGAAGGAAATCGGGCAGGACCTCGAGGCCTTCCTCGGCAAGAAGCAGGATAATTTCATGAACAAGCTGCGCTACCAGCAGATCGCGGAGGGCGCGGCGTTCTTCACGAAACTCAAGGAGAACAAGAACATCGTCGAACTGCCGAGCGGCCTCCGCTACGAGATCACCAAGCCGGGCGGCGCCACCTTTGCGAAACCCGGCCAGCTCGTGAGCATCCACTACACCGGCACGCTGGTCAACGGCCAGCCCTTCGACAGCTCCGTCGAGCGCGGCCAGCCCGTCGAACTCCTGCTCCAGGCCGCCACCGAGAAGAGCCCCAACGGGGTGATCGCTGGCATGTTCGAGGGCCTGCAGAAGGTCGGCATTGGCGGCAAGCTCAAGCTCTACATCCCGCCGTCACTCGCCTACGGCGACCAGGGCAGCCAAGTCATTCCCCCCGGCGCGACGCTCATCTTCGACGTCGAGATCCTCGGCGCCAAGGATGCCCCGAAGGAGCCCGCGGCCAAGTAAGGCCGCCCCTGCTTCGGTTCATTCGCGCCTCCCCCGGGAGGCGCTTTTTGTTGGCTGACTTCGGCGCGGATTGAGCGGGGGTCGCCGATTTCCATACCGGCGACAAGGCGGCGGGTTGGAAACCGACGCCCGCCAAATGAAGAAGCCGCGTTTAATCGAGCGCCGTGCGCACGTCGGCGGCGAAGCGGTCGACCGTCTCCGGCGCCGTCGCCCACGAGCACATGAGGCGGTAGCCGTGCTCGCCAATGAAGCGGGGGAAATGCCAGCCCTGCGCCCGGAGTTTTTCCACCGTCGCCGGCGGCAGCTCGACGAACACGCCGTTCGCCCCGGGCTCGGCGAGGAATCTCACCGGCGGCAATCCGCGCAGCGTGGCGGCCAGGCGCTGCGCCATGGCGTTGGCGTGCGCGGCGTGCCGCAGCCACGCGCCGGTCTCGAGCATGCCGACCCATTGGGCCGCGGCGAAGCGCATCTTCGAGTCGAGCTGCCCGGCCTGCTTGCCGCGATACGCGAACTCGCGCGCGTGCTCCGGGTTGAAAAAGACGACGGCCACGGTCGTGCTCATGCCGTTCTTGGTGCCGCCGAGGCAGAGCACGTCGACGCCGGCGCGCCAGGTGAAGTCGGCCGGCCGGGCGCCCGCCGCGGCCAGGGCGGCGGCGGCGTTGGCGAAACGGGCGCCGTCCATATGCACGGCAAGCCGGTGTTTTTTTGCCACGGCGCAAAGGGCCCGCACTTCGTCGGCCGAATACACGGTGCCCCACTCGGTGGCCTGGGTGAGCGAGAGCGCGCCGGCCTTGGGGTGGTGCACATCGGTGCGCCGGAGGATGGCCCGTTCGGCGTCGGCGGGGAGGAGTTTGCCGCCCGGGCCGGCGACCGGGATGACCTTGGCGCCGCCGGTGAAGAATTCCGGCGCCCCGCATTCGTCGACGTCCACGTGGGAAAACTCGTGGCAGAGGATGCTGTGGTAGCTGCGGCAGAGGGCCGCCAGGGCGAGCGCGTTGGCGGCCGTGCCGTTGAAGACCAGGAAAATCTCGCATTCCGTCTCGAAGACGGCGCGGAGGTGTTCCTTGGCGCGCCGGGTCCAGTCGTCGTTGCCGTAGGAAGGGACCGGGCCCGTGTTGGCGGCATTCAGCGCGGCCAGGGCCTCCGGGGCGATGCCGGCGGTGTTGTCACTGGCGAAGGTGAAGTCGGGGCGGGCCGGGCGGGACATGACGGGGCGAGCGTGCCGCTTTCCCGGCGGTTTGAACAGGGCGAAGTCGCAAAGCCGGGCGGCATGACGGAACGCAACCTTGCCCTCGGGCGCAACGCCGTGTTCGTTTGGTGCAACGCATGACCGCAACGGCCGTCAATCTCTACCTGGTGGGCTTCATGGGCACGGGCAAAAGCACCGTGGGCCGCATGCTGGCCCGGCAGCTCGGGTTGCAGTTCCTCGATAGCGACCACGAGATCGAGCGCGCCCGGGGCAAGGCGGTCGCGAAAATCTTTGCGGAGGAGGGCGAACCGGTCTTCCGCGCGCTGGAACGCGAGTTCATGGCGCACGGGCATCCGGCGCTCGGCTGTGTCGTGGCCTGTGGCGGCGGGCTGGTCGTGCCCCCCGGCATGCTGGAACTGCTGCGCAGTCGCGGCGTGGTCATCTGCCTGCACGCGTCGATCGAGACCATCCTCCGGCGCACGATGCACACCAGCCACCGGCCGCTCCTGCAGGTGGAGAACCCCGAGACCCGGCTGCGCGAGCTCTACGCAGCGCGCGAGGAAATCTACCGGCGCACCGGCACGATGGTGCTGACCGACAAGCGGCCGATGCGGGAGATCGCCGCGCATGTGCTGCGCGTCTACCGCCTCGAGGCCGCGCATTTCAAGCCATGACCGCCCCGGCCGGGCCGCGGGTCGAGGGGCCGGCGCGCGAGGCGCTTCGCGCGCGGCTGGGGGCGCTGGGCTTCGATACCGTGCGCTTTGCGGCGGCGGCGGGCCGGGGAAATTCCAGCCTGCGCGCCTGGCTCGACGCGGGCCGGCAGGCCGACATGGCCTGGCTGGAACGCACCGCGGCCAAACGCATGGACCCGGAGCTGGTCCTGCCGGGCGTGCGGTCGATCATCCTGCTCGGGGTCAATTACTGGTCCGATTCCGCATTCGAGGAGCAAAAATCAAAAATCAAGAATCCGCAGTGGGCGCGCTACGCCCTGCACGCGGATTACCACGACACGCTCAAGCCCGGGCTCGCGGCCGCCGGCCGGGTGCTCGAGGAGCTGGCGGGCGCGACGGCGGCGGATTACCGCTACTACACGGACACGGGTCCGGTGCTCGAGCGCGGCTGGGCGGCGCGCAGCGGACTGGGTTTCCTCGGGAAGAACGCCATGCTCATCTCGCGGGAGCACGGCAACTGGCTGTTCCTCGCGGCCATCCTGACGCGGCTCGACCTTGCGCCGGACGCGCCGCTGCGGCCCGAGTCGCCGCGCATCGCCGGCGACGAGCCGGCCGGGCTGCTCTGCGGCAAGTGCACGCGCTGCCTCGACGCGTGCCCGACGCAGGCCTTCCCGGCGCCGGGCGTGGTGGATGCGCGGCGCTGCATCTCCTACCAGACCATCGAGAACAGGGGCATCATCCCCCGCGAGCTGCGCGCGGGCATCGGCACGCGCATCTACGGCTGCGACCTCTGCCTGGAGGTCTGCCCGTGGAACCGCTTCGCCCGGGTCGGCCGGCGGCTGCTGCTCAGCGCCCGGCCCGGCATCACGGCGCTGCCGCTTCAGGAAATCCTGCAGCTGACGCCGGCACGGTTCGCCGAAATCTTCAAGGGCACCGCCATCAAGCGGCTCAAGCTCTCCGGCCTGCTGCGCAACGCCTGCGTGGTCGCGGGCAATGCCGGCGGGGCGGAACTGCTGCCCGCGCTCGTCCGCCTCGCCGCGCACGAGTCGGCCGTGGTGCGGGCGCACGCGGTGTGGGCGGGGCGGCGGATTGCCGGTGACGGGACGGCGGAGTTGCTGCGCGGCGCACGGCAAAACGAAACAGCCGCGGTGGTGCTGGCGGAATTCGCGGGGTAGGGCGTTGGGTTTGGGGTGGGCACCCCGCCCACAAGTTGGGCCAGCCGCCCTACCTCGCCGCGAAGATCGCGCGCATCCGCTCGGTGAATTTCGCCGGCGGGCGCACCGGTTCGCCGGCCTTGTTGATGAAGCCGTGGATGGTGAAGCCGGTGACGAGCAGCTCGTCGCCGCGCCGCACCTCGTAGTCGAGCCGGATGCGGAGCAGCGGCTTTTCCTTCAGCCGGGTGAGGATCGTGACGGTGTCGTCGTAGCGCGCGGGCTTGAAAAACTTCACCCCGAGCTCGGTGACGGGGAGCAGGTAGCCGAGGGCCTCGAGCTCCTTGTAGGGCAGGCCGCACTCCTTGAGCAGGGTGGTGCGGCCGACCTCGAACCACGGGAGGTAATTCCCGTGGTAGACGATGCCCATCATGTCGGTCTCGGCGTAACGGACGGTGATCTGCGAGCGCGATTCAAGCATGGCGTCAGGTTGCGGGGCCGGCGGAGGGTTGTCCAAACAAGGATTGCGCGGAGGCGCGCCAGGAATTCCGGGTGGCGCGGACGCGGCCGGCGGCGCCAAGGCGCGAGCGGAGCACGGGGTCGGCGATCAGGCGGGCGAAGGCCGCGGTGAGCGCGGCGCGGTCGCCCGGGGCGACGAGCAGGCCGGTCTCGCCGTCGGCCACCGCCTCGGGCACGCCGCCGATGTCATGGGCGACGACCGGGAGGCCGTGCGCCCCGGCCTCAAGGTAGACGAGGCCGAAGCCCTCGACGCTGTGCCGGTGCGGCATGCTGGTCATGGCGAAGATATCCGCCCGGGCGTAGACCTCCCCGAGTTTTTCATCCGGGAGGTCGCCGAGGAACTTCACCGGGAAGTCGGCGGCGGCGGCGGCGGCGGCGACCGCGGTGCCGTAGTTCTCCTTGCTGTGCGAGCCGACCAGCCAGTATTCGATCGCGGCGCGCTGGCCGGCGGGCAGGGCCTTGAGCGCCTCGATGACCTGCAGCTGGCCCTTGCGGGGATTGAGCCGGGCGACGGTCAGGATGACGGTCCGTTCCGCAGGGTCCTTCGGGGCGCGGACCGGCTGCGGCACGAGGTCGGTGCGCAGCGCGCCGGGCGTGAGGACGACCTTGGCCGCGGCCTCGGGAAAATTCCGCTCGAGCAGGTCGCGGGCAAAGGCGCTGACGACGCTGACGTGCGCGGCCTTGCGCAGCAGATGGTTGGTGCTCCAGCGCAGCAGTCCGCGCGAAGCCAGCCGCTGGATTTCCGAGCCATGGAAGGTCAGCACGAGCTGGGCGGACCGCAGGGTGTCGAAGTATTGCAGCAGCAGCATGGCCAGCAGCGGGCCAGGTTCGGGGATGTAGAGGGTGGCGCCTTTCAGCTTGTCGCGCTGCGTCATGAGCTGACGGGCCATGCGCCACTGGCTCACTAAGCTGTGGTCGCCGGCCAGCGGGAGGCGGCGGACGGGGTAGGGCCACACCGGCTCGGGCATCCCGGCCGGCAGGGCCGGAGCCCAGACTTCCACGGCGAAGCCGAGATCCAGGGCGGCCCGCGCCATTTCGGCGGCGTAAACGGCAATGCCGCCGCGATGCGGAAAGAATTCGTGGGTGACCAGAACCAGTGGACGGGCGGACCGGTGGTTATGGCTGGAAACAAGGGACTGCATCGCCGGTAATAGAGTGGTGGGTCTTCCCTTGCGGGCGACCCGTTCAATCCACGGAACCGGCATGTGGCCCCGCAAGCACCGCCAAGTCAACAGGCTAAATTCTCAGCATCGCTTCGTCCCCGCTGTCATTCTGACAAATTTTTGGGGTTTACATACCTGCCGCCCTTAACTTACTAATTCGCGAATGGCACACGTCTCCAACAATCCTTCCGGCATTCCGCTCAGAACATTTACGGCAGAAGATGATGCAAATTTGCGCGAGGCCCTGAAGCGTTGTTCGGCAGCTACTTACGAGGCGGCGGCCCAGTTCCGCAAAACCGGGAACACCGAGCATCTTCCCGCCATCGTGCTGGGCATCATCGAGCGCTATGTGGAGCCCGACCTCCGGGCCAAGCTGAAGGACACCGACGACGATCTGCGCATCATCGAGGATCTGGGCATCGATTCCCTGACCATGATGGAAATCGTCATCCTCGTGGAGGATGTGCTCCAGATGACCATCAACAACGAGGAACTCCGCCACCTGCGCACGGTGGGCGACGTCAAGACGTTCATTGAGTGCAAGGTCAGCGGCCTGCCGCTACCGAAGCCCACGAAGTTCATGCCGATCGAGCAGATCATGTCTGTGATGCCGATCCAGCCGCCGTTCCTGTTCCTCGGCGAGGCCTCGGTCAACGCCCACGGCGCGAACGCCAAATACAAGATCAGCGGCCAGGAGTTCTTCCTGCAGGGCCATTTCAAGGACAACCCCGTGCTGCCCGCCTCCATCATGCTCGAGGCGCTCGGCCAGCTGGCCGTCCTCTTCTTGCTCGAGGGCCAGGTCGGCGAGGCCGGCAAGGTCGTCGACCACCGCACCATTTTCTTCACCTCCTGCGAGGGCGTCCGCTGCCACCGCATGTGCAAGCCGGGCGACGTGCTCAGCCTCTCCATCAAGCCGAAGCGGCTGAAATCGCCCCTCGCCACGTTCGAGGGCCAGATCCGCGTCGGCCAGGAAAAGGCCGCCATCGCCGAGGAAATCACGCTCACCTTCGCCTTCGCCGAGGAAGTCGCGCTGCCGGTTCCGCAGGCACAGCCCGCCGCGACCGTTGCCAACGGCCAGGCGCAGGCCGCGGTCAACGCCTGAACGGATCCGATGCCGGTCGTGGCGGCTGCGGTGATTGACCGCCCGGGGAAAAGCGTTTTGCTCGGCTGCGGCTGCCTCGCGGCTCCGTTCGCCGCCCCGGCCTAACCCCCATGCGGAAAGTATACATCACGGGCATCGGTTTCATCACCAGCATCGGCAACGATGTGCCCGCCGTCTCCGAAAGCCTGCGCGAACTGCGTCACGGCATCGTGCAGTATCCGCCATTCCAGAAGGCCGACGTGCCGGTCAAGGTCGCCGCGCCGATCCGCGACTTCCAGACCGATACCACCGATGCGGAGGACTGGATTTTTCCCGCGCGCTACAACATCCGCCGGGAGACCCTGCGCGGCATGGCTCCGCACGGCGTCTACGCCTACTGCGCCATGCAGCAAGCCGTGGAGGATGCGAAGCTGACCGAGGCCGAGTGGTCCAACCCGGAAACCGGCCTCTACGCCGCTTCCGCTGGCTCGCCCTTCCTGCTTGGCCACCACCTCGAGCGCATGCGCAAGCTCGGGGTCATGCGCTGCCCCCCGCTCGGGGTCGTCGCGTCCATCTCCGGCACGGTCAATTTCAACCTTGTCTCGCAGTTCAAGATCAAGGGCGCCTCGACCGGCTTCTCCTCCGCCTGCGCCTCGTCGGCCCATGCGCTCGGGTTCGCCTATGACGAGATTGCCCTGGGCCGCCAGAAACGCATGTTCGTCATCGGCGCGGAGGACGGCAACGTCGAGAGCATCCTGCCCTTCGCCGGCATGCGCGCCTTGTCGCTCCAGACGGATCCCTCGCTCGCCTCGCGGCCCTTCGACGTGGCCCGCGACGGCTTCGTCGGCACCGGTGGCTCGGCCGTCCTCGTCTTGGAAAGCGAGGCCGAGGTCCAGCGCCGTGGCGCCAAGATCTACTGCGAGGTCGCCGGTTGGGGCCAGGCGTCCGACGGCTACAACGTCGCCATCTCGCACCCCGAGGGCAGCGGCCTGCGCATGGCGATCGAGAATGCCCTCAAATACTCCGACACCCCGGTCGACCAGGTGGACTACGTCAACGCGCACGCAACCTCCACGCCCATCGGCGACATCTCCGAGGCCCGGGCCCTCAAGGCCGTCTTCAAGAATTCCCCGACCCGCCCTGCCGTCAGCAGCACCAAGGCCCTCACTGGCCACGGCCTCTCGCTCGCCGGGGCGATGGAGGCCGGCTTCTGCGCCCTCGCCATCAAGGAGGGCTTCATGCCCGGCTCCGCACACATCTCGCGCCTCGACCCGGCGTGTGAGGGTCTCAATATCATCCGCGCCACGCTCCCGCACCGCCCCAATGTCGTGCTCAGCAACAGCAGCGGCTTCGGCGGCGCCAACGTCGTCCTCGTCTTTAAGAGCGTGAATTGATTCAGTTGGTTCACGCATGAGCACCAAGCTGTCCGCCCGCTACCGCACCGCCTTCATCACAGGCGCCAGCACGGGCCTCGGCGGGGCTTTCAGCCAGTTGCTCCTCGCCGCTGGCGTCGAGGTCTGGGGCACGTCGCGCGACCCGGCCCGGCTGAAGATCAGCCATGCGAAATTCCATCCCGTCGCGCTCGAGCTGGGTGACGGCCCTGCGGCCGAACGCGCCTTCCTTGACGCGGAGAAGGCGGCCGGCGGCTTTGACCTCGTCATCAACAACGCCGGCTTCGGCGCCTTCGGGTCGTTTGCCCACACCGATTTCTCCGTCTGGGAGGAACAGTTTCGCGTGATGCTCGTCAACACGGCCCGGCTCAGCCAAACCGCGCTGCGCGGCCTGCTCGCACGCAACCGCGGGGCGCTCGTCAACATTTCCTCCATCGCCGGCGAGTTCGGCATGCCTTACCAGGCCGTCTACAACGCCACCAAGGCCGGTCTCTCGGCGCTCAACGAGAGCCTGATGTATGAGGTGAAGGGCACCAGTGTCATCATCATTGACTTCCGCCCGGGCGACTACCGCACCGACTTCGAGGCTTCCGTCCGCCGCCCGCCGGGCGCGGCCGGCCCCGGACAGGAGAGGGTCTGGGCCGCGTTTTCTGCGATGATGCGCTCCGGCCCGCCGCCGGCCCACGCCGCCTTGGCGCTGTATCGCGCGCTGCTGCGCGGTCGCAGCGGCACCGTGCGCACCGGCCGGTTCTTCCAGGCGGTGCTCGGCCCGTTCCTCGCCCGCTTCGGCTCGCTGGCCCTGCAGCGGAAGATCCAGGAAAAATACTTCGGCCTGTGAGCTCACCCCGCGTCCGCATCCTTGTCCTGTCCTCCAGCACCGGTGCCGGCCACGACGCGCGCGCCCAGGCCTTCGCCGAGTGGTGCTTCGAGCTCTACCGGCACGACGTCGACGTGCGCATCGAGCAGATGCTCGAGAAGTCCTCGGGGTTTTTCCGGATGGGCGTGGATTTCTACAACTGGATCCAGAAAAAGTCCCCCTGGCTCCACAAGGCGTTTTTCCTCTTTGTCGAACTGCTGAGTTTCCTCAACCGCCGCTCGGTCAGCTTCGGCCGCGCCTACTACGAGGCGGTGCTGCGGGAATACCAGCCCCATCTGGTGTTCAGCGTGCACGACTGCCTCAACCGCGGCTATTTCCAGCTGGCGCGGAAGATCCTCGGGGCGGACCACGTCCGCTGCGCCACCTACTGCGGCGAGTTCTCCGGCGGCTTCGGCTACAGTGTCAACTGGGTCGAACCCTCGGCCGACCTCTACGTCTCGCGCACCGCGACGGCGCGCGACTACGCGGTGAAGCTCGGCATGCCCATGGAGCGCACGCGGGTCCGCGGCTACCTCATGCAGCCCCGCGCCCACCTCGAGGTGTTCGACGCCCCGGCCCGGGCGGCCTTCCGGGAGAACACCCTCGAACTGCGGCCCGATCTTTTCACGGTCTTCCTCGCGACGGGCGGCAACGGGGCCAACAACCACCTCGAGCTGCTGCCCCGGCTGCTGCCCCATGCGGGCCGGGTCCAGGCCATCGTCATCTGCGGACGGAACCGCGAGGTCTACAACCAGGTCGTGCACTGGCGCGCCGAGCACCCCGAACTCGGCTGCTTCGTCGACGGCTATTCGGAGACGGTCCACCTGCTCATGCAGGCCAGCGATGCCATTGTGACGCGCGGGGGCACCACGTCGTGCGCCAAAGCCCTGCATTTCCGCTGCCCGATAATCTTCAATGCCATCGGCGGCGTCATGCCGCAGGAAAAGCTGACCGTGAAATTTTTCCAGCGCGGCGCCGGGGTCGAGCTCATTGCGGCTGCCGGGGATTTCAGCCGCATCATCGACGGGTGGATGGCGGACCGGGGCAGATATGAGAACCTCCGCGCCAATTTCCTCCGGCTCCGCTACGAGGAGGATCCGACCCTCGTCTTCCGCGAGTTGGTGGACCTGGCGCAGGAAGCCTCGGGCACCGCGCTCCAGCCCGGCCCGTTCCCGCCCAAGCTCCGGAAAAACTAGGCGGAGGGCCGGCGCTCGCTTTCAGCTAGCAAAGCGGCGGGATAATCTGGTTAATGTAGCCTAATCTTGGCCGACACTCCGCCCACCATCGTCCTCCTGTTCACGACGTTCCCGAAAACCTCGGAGACATTCCTCCAGCGGGACGTCGCCGCGCTGCAGGCGAAGGGGCTCAACCTGCGGCTCTACTCGCTGTGGGGCGGAGGGGGTGAGTTCCGCGGGTTGCCGGTGCGGAATTTTCCGAAGTGGCGGCTGATCCCGCTGTTCCTGTTTGAGATTCCGTGGCAGTGCGTCCGCCGGCCGCGGCTCATGCGCGACCTGTTCGAGGGCGTGTTCACCCGCGTGGCCCCGTCGTGGCTCAATTTTTGGGAGAACATGCTGGGGGCGGGCTTTGCCGGCTGCTACCACCGCGAACTCCGGGCCTTGCCCCCCGCGCTCGTGCACGGCGCCTGGGCCGGCGCTCCGGCGACCGCCGGCTGGGTCCTCTGGCGGATGTATGGCTGGCGCTACAGCTGCGGGGCGCATGCCTACGACCTCTACGAGCACGGCGGCGACTGGTGGCTGGTGGAAAAACTGCAGCACGCCCGGTTCATCCACACCTCGACCGAGATGGGCCGCCGCGAGCTGATCGAGCGCGGCCTGCCGGCGGAACAGATCGTCTGCATCCGCCGCGGGCTCGAGGCATTCCCCGCCTTCAAACCGCTGCGCACACCACGCACGCCGCTGCGCCTGCTCTGCATCGCCCGGCTTGTGCCGAAGAAGGGCCTCGACTACCAGCTCCGCATCTACGCCGCCCTCCGCGAGGCCGGGCTCGCCTTCGAGGCGCGTATCATCGGCGACGGCCCGCTGCGCGCCTCGCTCGAGGGCATGGCGACCGATCTCGGCCTCGGCGGCGCGGTGGAATTTGTCGGAGCGCTGCCGCCGCCGCAAGTCTGGGAGCAGCTCGCCTGGGCCGATGTCCTGCTGCACACCGGCATCGTGGCCGCGAGCGGCGACCGGGACGGCCTGCCGAACGTCATCCCGGAGGCGATGGCCGCGGGCGTGCTGGTCGTGACGTCGCCCGTCTCGGCCACGACCGAGGCCGTCAGCCAGGCGCGCACCGGCCTCGTGGCGGACGTGGACCTGCCGCTGGCGTGGGTGGTCGCGCTGCGCCAGCTGGGGGCGGACGACAGGCTGGCCGAGACGCTGCGCACGGGGGCGCGGCGCTGGGTCGAGGAGAATTACGATGCGCACCAGAACACCACGCGCCTCGTCGAGTGCTTCAAGCAGGCGATGCAGGGCTAGTCACCAAGAGGCACGGAATATTTTTGACCACGGATTAGCAGATGGACATGGATAACCAACCCCCGGGCAAGTTCGGTCATGCTGAGGTCCATGACCAAGTCGGAGCCGACTTGGGTGCTGCCACCAAAGAACGTCCCTGCCGTCATCCTGAGCCGTGCGAAGGATCCAGCAGGACAACCGTTGGCGGACATCATGCTGGATTCTTCACTGCGTTCAGAATGACAAACGGGGGAGTTCATTGGCAGCGCAGCGAAGAATCCAGCAGGACGTTCGCATCCGACTGGATCCTTCGCTGCGCCCAGGATGACAATCGCGGGAATTTCCATCCGTGTTCATCCGTGCAATCCGTGGTCAAGTCAGTCCGATGATTTACTACGACACCACCAAGATGGGCGCGGCGCGGCACCGCTCGGGGCTGACGCGCCTGACCTCGCGCCTCATGGAGGAGCTCGGCGGTCTCGTGACTGCGGTGGCGTGGGACGGCCGGCGGCGGATCTTCACCACCGGCAAGCAGCGCGCGCCGGTGCCCTTCGCCCCAGCGGACTGGCTGCTCACGGTCGAGCAGTTCAGCGAGGCCGAGCGGCCGGGGTTTACGGACTTTGTCCGGCGCCCGCCGTGCCGGCTTGCCGCGATGTTCCATGACGCCATCCCGGTGAAATTCCCGCACATCACCTGGCCGCAGAGCGTGCAGCGCCATCCCGAGTATATGAAGCTGCTGGCGGGCTTCGACCAGTGCTGGGCCATCTCAGAGGCGACCAAGCGCGACTTCGAGGGCTTCTGGCGCTGGCAGAGCACGCCGCAGAAGGCACGGGTGGAGGTCATCGCGCTCGGCGCCGACTTCGACGGCGGCAACCGGGTGCAGCGCGACGCCCAGATTCCGCCGGCGCGGCCCTCGCTGGTGTGCGTCGGCATCGTCGAGCCGCGCAAGAACCAGGCTTTCCTGCTCGACGTGGCCGAGGCGCTGTGGCGCGACGGGCTGGACTTCGAGCTGCACATCGTCGGCCGGGTGAATCCGCATTTCGGCCGGCCGCTCGAGGCGCGGATGAGGGCCCTGCAGCAGCGCACGGGTCATTTCCACTCCCACCCGGCGGCGGGCGACCGCCAGCTCGCACGGCTTTATGCAGCCGCGCGCGCCGTGGTGTTTCCGACCATCGCCGAGGGCTGCGGGCTGCCGCTGCTCGAGGCCTTGTGGTGCGGCGTGCCGTGCGTGTGCAGCGACCTGCCGGTGCTGCGCGAGAACGCCGACGGTGGCGGCTGCCTGGTGGCGAAGGTCAACGACGCGGCCGACTGGTCGGCCAAACTGCGGACGGTGCTGACCGACGCGGCGGAATGCCGGCGCCTCCAGACCGAGGCGATGGCGCGACCGTTGCCCCGCTGGGCGGGCACGGCGCAGACGATCCGGAAAGCGCTGCGCTGAGTTGGCCAACACACCCCGGCACTACGCGCCACCCCTCTCCAGAGGGGATCCAAGGCGGATTAACCGGAATCCCCTCCATGAAGAGGCGTGCCCGGCAGGGCGGGATGGGGGGCCGGCCGGGCGACGAGCCGGGCCCTACATCTGCTTCACCGCGTAGGCCATGGCGGCGGCGATCTTCTCGAGATCCTGGTCGCTGTGCAGCGCGGAAACGGCGGTGCGGATGAGGTCCTTGCCCGGCGGCACGGCCGGGGCGATGGACATGACGGTGAACACGCCCTTCTCAAGCAGGGCCTGCCAGAAGCGGTAGACGAGTTCCTTCGAGCCGAGGACGATCGGCACGGCGGGCGTCTCGCTGCCCCAGGTGTCGAGGCCGAGGCTCTTGAGCATCTCGCGGTAGCGCTTCGTGTTCTTCCACAGACGCTCGAGGTGCTGGGGTTCCGTCTGCATGATGTCGAGCGAGGCGGAGGCGACGGCCGCCATGCTCGGGCTGATGGCGGCGCTGAAGAGGGTCTGCTTGGAATTGGTGCGCAGATACTCGATGAGCTCGCGCGAACCGGCGACGAAGCCGCCCGTGCTGGCCAGGGATTTCGAGAGCGAGCCGCAGAGGATGTCGACTTTGTCGTTCAGCTTGAAATGATCGACGGTGCCGCGGCCCTGCCGGCCGAGGACGCCGAAGCCGTGGGCGTCGTCGAGCACCGTGAAGCAGCCGGCCTCCTCGCTGATCTGCGCGAGCTCGGGCAGGCGGCAGATGTGGCCCTCCATCGAATAGACGCCCTCGACGACGAGCAGCTTGGGGATGTTGTGCGGCACGGTCTTCAGGATCTGGCGCAGGTCCTCGGGATTGTTGTGCGAGAAACGTTCGACGGCGGCCATCGACAGCCGGATGCCGTCCCAGAGGCAGGAATGGATGTTTTTGTCGGCGAGGACGATGTCGCCCTTCTGGGCGAAGGTGGCGACCGCGGAAAGGCAGGCGACATAGCCGGCGATACTGACATGACAGGCCTCGCGGCCGAGGAATGCGGCGAGTTTTTCCTCGAGAGCGAGGTGATAGGCGCGCGAGCCGTTGGAGATGCGGGCGCCGGTTGTGCTTGTGCCCCAGATCCGGGCGGCCACGCCGCACGCCTCGATGACCTTGGGGTGGAAGGAAAGGCCGAGGTAGTCGTTGCTCGACAGCATGATCATGTCCCGGCCCTGCAGGCGGATGTGCGTGCCCGTCTGCGCCTCCATCGCGTGGTAGTAGGGCTTGTATTTCAGCCGCAGCTTGGTCGCGTAATCATCCTGCGCCCGCTCGATGATGGCTTTCTTGGTCTTGGTGAACAGGGACAGGGCCATGGAATTTCGGCCCGGATTGAGGCAGGAAAACCAACCTTAGCAACCGCAAAGGCCCGACCCTAGCCGCGGCGCGACACCGTGTGCATCCACGCGGTCAAATCTCCGGCCCAGCCGGCCCAAGTGGGGAAAGTCCGAGCCCGCGCGGCGGCGCCCAAGGCGGCGACTTCGGCCGGGTTTTCTAGCAGCCGCCGGATGGCGGCGGCGAGGCTGGCCGCGTCGACTGAATCCAAGGGGACGCAGCCGCCGCCCTGCGCCGACTCGCCCAGTGCGCCGCGGGCGGAGCAGACGCAGGGTTTGCCGAATTGCAGGCTCTCCAGCACGGGCATGCCGAAGCCCTCGATCAGGGACGGATAGATCGTGAAGCTGCACCGGCCGTAGGCGGCGCGCAGCTCGGCATCGGGCACGGAGCCGTCGAAGAGCAGGCGCCGCCCGGCTTGCTCCAAGTCCTTGATCCGGGCGAGCGCCGCGCCAGCGGTGTCAGGCCGCGCGAGACCGATGAGTTGGAGTTCAAAATCGAGGCCCTCGCGCCAGAGGGTCTCGCAGGCCTCGAGCAGCGCGAGGTGGTTCTTGCGGCCCTCGATGGTGCAGACGCATAGCAGGCGGGGCCGCGCGGGCGCGGGATGGTCCAGCACTGTCGCGGCCGGGCCGTCGACCGCGAGGGGAATCGCGTGCACCGGTGGCGTGTCGGTCACGCCCAGCCAGCGCCAGTAATCGCGCAGCGAGGCGGCGGAGTCCTCCGAGATGGCGGCGATGCCGTCGAACACCAGCAGCTCTCGCAGATAGGCCGGGAATCGCGCCACGGTTCCCCGGGGTGTGAGTTCGGGAAACTTCAAGGCGATGGCATCGTAGAATATCGCAACGCGCGGACCGCGGACGGCGCCGAGGATTTCCGGCAGGTGCGCACCGGTCGCGGCGGAAAACAGCTCGGGACAGACGAGCCCGTCGGCGGCGGGCAGCGCGGGTTTCGCCCCGGCGAGCCGCCGGACATGGCTGGCGAGACGCTGGTGCAGCGGCCATTTCGCGCCACGTGAACCGGAGGATGACCGGCCGGGCCGCAGGTGGTCGAGTTCACCGGCATCGAGCGGACGCCAGGCGCGGAGATACGGATCGTGGCAGACGGCGGTGACGGGCGACAGCCGGCCCAGCGCGGCAAACAGCGAGCGGGTCACGCGCTGAATGCCGGTCTGCGCGCGGGTGTGGCTCGTGTGCGTGGCGTCGAAGAAGAACAAGGCGGCGGGGATTACGGCGATGAGTTTTCGGGGCCGGTGGCAATCCAGCGGATATCGAGACCCGAGGCCGGTGTGCCGGCCTTGGTCGAGGTCGCATCGGGGAGTTGCAACCGGAGCATGCCGACGGGGCGGCGGTTCCATATCTCCAGCGGAATCAAGACCCGGAGGACGCCGGGGCCGACGAAGGGGGACTGAAACAAAATCTGGTCATTGAAATACAATTCGCAGCGCTGCATTTTCGGCATGCCGGCGGGGGAGTAGGGCTGGGCGACGATCTGGAGCTGGACAGGTGCGGTGGCCGGCGCGGGCCGGAACAGCACCTCGACGCGTTTTGCGTTGGTGCGCGCAGCGTCGGCCCCGGGTTTTTCGAGCCCGCTGGTGAAATAGCGCGCGCTGTTGCCGGTTCCGGTGAAGTTGATCCGGCCGCCGATCGCCGGCATCGCCGCCGCAATCCGGGATGGAGCGGGCTGGGCCTGATCGATCGCGAAGGGAGCAGAAATGTCGCCCCCGGCGGGGTCGCTCGTCGCGAACGAAATGCTCCAGAGGCCCCACGCCGCCCAGGAAACGCTGGCCGGTTCCGAGAAGTTGCGGATCCGGGTCGCCTGCGGGAATTTCAACTCGAGGGTGGCGAGTGGCGCGGCGGCGTTCCACTGGGCTTGGGGCACGGTGAGGGAGAAGAACTGGCGCTCGGCGGCGGTGACCGAGCCGAGGCTCACGCCGTTGAGCAACACCTCGGCCGTCTGCGCGGCATTGCCCTCAGGGCGCGGGTTGTTCTGGACTTCGATGATGAGCTGCACGTCCTTGGTGGCAGGCAGAGGTTTGAAGACCAGCGCCGTCCGCTGCAGGTCCGTCCAGGCATAATCCACGTTGCCGGTGGAGA
>Ga0315295_10000221_pt1 | contig 48649 bp, 44 predicted proteins | sample YL17G14_0_MG_FD_204453 | JGI IMG/M metagenome (GOLD analysis project Ga0315295, IMG submission 204453) | Sediment microbial communities from Yellowstone Lake, YNP, Wyoming, USA - YL17G14_0 | ecosystem: Environmental > Aquatic > Freshwater > Lake > Sediment | place: USA: Wyoming | collected... | reverse complement strand
TTACTCCGGAGCAGACACGAGGGGAGAAGATAAAGAAGAAACCAAAGGTCGCAGTCATAAGGGAAGAGGGGAGCAACGGAGATCGTGAGATGACATCGGCCTTTTATCAGGCAGGGTTCGAGACCTGGGATATTACAATGACCGATATCATCAAGAAAGAGGCATCCCTTGAGGAATTCAAGGGTGTTGCGTTCGTGGGAGGGTTCAGTTATGCCGATGTCCTCGATTCGGCGAAGGGCTGGGCAGGGGTGATACGGTTCAATAAAAAGATATACGACCAATTCAAGGGCTTCTATAACCGGGAAGATTCGTTCAGCTTCGGTGTCTGCAATGGATGCCAGCTCATGGCCCTACTCGGCTGGGTACCGTGGGAGGGTATAGAGGACAGGTCCCAGCCGAGATTTATTCGTAACAGTTCCGGACGGTTTGAGTCTCGCTTCTCTGTGGTTAAGGTATTTAGGAATCCATCGATTTTTCTCAGGGGCATGGAAGGTTCCGTCCTAGGCATATGGACAGCCCATGGAGAAGGGAGAGTCTTTTTTCCTGACGCATCTGTGGAGCAGAAGGTGATCGAGAGGGGTCTCGCACCAATGAGATACGTCGACGATGAAGGAGAGATTACCGAGGCATATCCCTTTAACCCCAACGGCTCTCCAAAAGGTATAGCCGCCCTCTGTACCCCTGATGGGAGACACCTTGCCCTCATGCCCCACCCTGAGCGGACATTCCTGAAATGGCAATGGCCATGGATGCCTGAGGAATGGTGTAAAACCCTCAGGGCATCACCTTGGCTCAAGATGTTCCAAAACGCTAGGGAATGGTGCGAAGGCAGGTCCTGAAGAGCCGTTCTTATTGAATAGACTAAAGTTTGTCAGCCCGTTTGCCGATAAACATACCATATGAAACCACCGCTCCGTGAGATCAAGAACGGGAACCTCCATTGCCTCTTGGTTTCCTTCATCCCCCGGGGAAAGAGAAGCCATGTTTCATGAAGTGAGTGCAGAGACTATCAATTTGACATCATTGGTATTTTGAATTTATTGTAGAGAACTATGGCAGCAAAGCTCGGTCAGATGCTTATTACCCACAACATCATCTCTGAGGAGCAGCTCAAGCAGGCCCTATCTCAGCAGAAGAAGGAGGGCGGAAGGCTTGGGACAAACCTTATAAAACTTGGCTATCTCTCAGAGGATAAACTCGTTTCGTTCCTCTCAAAGCAGTTCGGGGTACCAGCGTTTTCTCTGTCAGATTACAAGATAGAAACATCGATGGTGAAACTCATCCCAAGTGAGATGGCGAGGAAGTATCTCATCATGCCCATCACCAGGGTTGGTGCAACACTCACTATCGCCATGGCCGATCCCTCGAACGTTTTTGCAATTGATGATGTGAAATTCATGACCGGCTACAATGTGGAGGTGGTAGTATCAGGTGAGTCGGCCCTTCTCCATGCGATAGATACGTATTACCCCCGCGGGAGTGAGAGTCTCGTGGTCGCACAGAAGAACCATACTCCAGCGCTCAAGGCGACAGACTTCACCCTTGCAGAAGAAGACATGGAAGAGCCGGGCGGTACCATGCCGTTCGAGGAAGGGCTTACGGTGACCCCTGATGATTTTGACAGGATCGTAGGCAGTGCCCTTGATACGATCGATATCATTGAGGACAAAGATGACACGGAGATTACCAAAGAGGTAGAGGCCCCTATTGTCAAGCTTGTAAACGGTATATTTGTGAATGCAATTAAGGCAGGTGCAAGCGACATCCATCTTGAACCCTACGAGAATTCTTTCAGGGTCAGGTACAGAGTAGATGGGATCATGTATTCGATTATGAACATCCCGACAAAGATCAAGAATGCCCTGACCTCGAGGGTCAAGATCATGGCAAAGCTCGACATCGCAGAGAGAAGGCTGCCCCAGGACGGGAGGATTAAATTGAGACTGGGGAAAAAGAGGGAGATAGACTTTCGTGTCTCGACACTCCCCACCCTCTTTGGTGAAAAGACGGTCCTCAGGATCCTCGACAAATCGAACCTCCAGGTAGACCTCCAGAAGCTCGGGTTCGAGAAGAAGCAGCTTGATGATTTCATGGATGCCATAGAAAAACCCTATGGCATGGTACTGGTAACAGGGCCAACGGGGAGCGGAAAAACCACCACCCTCTATTCCGGCCTCAACCATCTCAATAAGCCAGGTATTAACATTATGACTGCGGAAGACCCTGTAGAGTACAATTTCATGGGGATCAACCAGGTTCAGGTCAAGGAGGAGATAGGTCTCACCTTCGCCTCGGCATTACGGTCGTTTCTGAGACAGGACCCGGACATCATCATGGTTGGTGAGATCAGGGATTTTGAGACTGCAGAGATCGCGGTGAAGGCTGCCCTCACGGGCCATCTCGTCCTGAGTACGCTCCATACCAATGACGCCCCGAGCACCATATCCCGTTTGCTGAATATGGGTATTGAACCGTTCCTTGTATCCTCCTCGGTGATCCTTGTCCTGGCCCAGAGGCTTGCGAGGAAAGTCTGCACACAGTGCAAGGTTGAAGACAAGGTACCTGCGCAGGCCCTTACGAAAGTAGGTTTTTCAGAGGAAGAGGCAAAGGCAATCAGGTGTTTCAAGGGCAAGGGATGTCAGATATGCAATAACTCAGGGTATAAGGGAAGGATAGCCCTCTATGAAATAATGCCGATCAATGATGAAGTAAGGGAGCTGATCCTCGAGGGGGCTTCGTCAAACGAGATCAAGAAGACCATGGTGAAGCAAGGTGTGAAGACCCTCAGGATGAGTGGTCTCACAAAGGTAAAGGAAGGGATCACCTCTCTCGAGGAGATCCTCAGGGTGACTTTTGGAGATTAGGGAGAATTAGCAAATGGTAACGCTTTACGATCTTCTCAAAGAGATGATAGACAGGAATGCCTCTGACCTTCACGTGACGACAGCAACCCCGCCGAGGTTGAGAGTCGATGGGAAGCTTATACCGATGGACCATCCACCTCTCACGCCTTCTGACACGAAGCATTACTGTTACAGTATACTCACCGATGCGCAGAAACATAGGTTCGAAGAGCACAACGAACTGGATCTCTCCTTCGGCATCAAGGGACTGAGTAGGTTCAGGGCAAATATATTCATGCAAAGGGGTGCGGTGGCCGGGGCTTTCAGGACGATTCCGTTCCACATAAAGACCTTCCATGAACTTGGATTGCCGGAGATCGTGAGCGAGCTCGTGAAGAAACCCCGGGGGTTGATGATCGTAACGGGACCTACCGGGAGCGGGAAATCAACAACGCTCGCAGCGATGGTCGACAAGATCAATGATGACCGATATGACCATATCATTACGGTAGAGGATCCAATCGAGTATCTCCATCACCATAAAAAGTGCCTCATCAACCAAAGGGAGGTGAACGCTGATACAAAATCCTTCAAGGCGGCACTCAAGTACGTCTTGCGGCAGGACCCCGATGTGGTCCTGATCGGTGAAATGCGCGATCTGGAGACGATCGAGGCGGCACTCACGGTTTCTGAAACCGGCCACCTCACTCTCGCGACTCTCCACACAAATTCGGCGGCCCAGACCATTAACCGCATCATTGATGTCTTCCCAGCGCATCAGCAAGAACAGATACGTGTACAGATATCCTTTGTCCTCGAGGGCATACTTTCACAACAACTAATTCCTAGAAAGACAGGGCAGGGGAGGGTCCTTGCGGTAGAGATCCTCGCGCCAAATCCTGCAATCAGGAATCTTATCAGGGAAGACAAGGTGCATCAGATCTACTCGATCATGCAGATGGGCCAGTCAAAGTCAGGTATGCAGACAATGAACCAATCCCTTTATGAACTCTACGTAAGGGGATTCATTTCCTATGACGATGCACTAGGGCGTTCCATGCACCCTGAAGAACTCATTACCATGATACAGAAGATGCCAATCACTGCGGGGAAAGGGAGGTAGTAGCAATGGCGATTACATACCAGTGGTCCGGGAAGACGCTGAGGGGTACCATCGAATCGGGAGAGATGGCTGCGGGCTCCAAAGAAGATGTCATTTCCCAGTTAAAGCGGAAGAGCATTACTCCCACGGTCATTACAGAGAAGGTCTCGAAGAGTGGCTTCGGCCTGAAAGGGAGGGTGAAGGACAAGGACATCGTCGTCTTCACAAGGCAGTTCGCCACCATGATCGATGCAGGACTCCCCCTCGTGCAGGGCATTGAAATCCTCTCGACTCAGGTCGAAAACAAGGTACTTGCGAAGACCCTTGTGGCAGTGAAAAAGGACGTGGAGGGAGGTTCCTCTTATGCAGATGCTCTCAAGAAGCACCCGCGAATATTCTCAGAACTCTATGTGAATATGGTCGCTGCAGGTGAAGCAGGGGGTATCCTCGATACCATCCTGAACAGACTCTCCTTGTATATAGAGAAGGCGATGAAGCTGAAAAAGAAGGCGAAGAGCGCCATGATCTATCCCTCTGTGATCACAACGGTTGCGGTGCTCGTTATCGCGGTGATCATGATATTCGTGGTGCCAACCTTCTCGAAGATGTTTGCTCAGTTAGGGGGGACGCTCCCGATACCGACACGTATCATAATAAATTTAAGCAATTTCCTAGCCGGTATGGGTGGTATCATGATCCTTGCCGTCATCATCGGATTGATCGTGACAATCATACAGATGAGAAGGACTGAGAAGGGCAAGAAGTTCATCGATTCCATCATCCTGAAGCTCCCTATTTTTGGTATGATCTTGAAAAAGGTTGCCATCGCAAAGTTCACCAGGACCCTTGGGACACTCATCAGTAGCGGTGTGCCGATCCTTGACGGTCTCGAGATCACAGCGAAAACTGCCGGAAACAAGGTGATCGAGTATCATGTCCTCGATGTGAAAAAGGCGGTAGCCGAGGGGAAAACCCTTGCAGAGCCGCTTTCGAGGGCAAAGGTCTTCCCCCCTATGGTTACCCACATGATCGCGGTGGGCGAGACTACCGGTGCGTTGGATGCAATGCTTAGCAAGATCGCTGATTTTTATGATGATGAGGTCGATGCGGCCGTTTCCAATCTCACTGCCCTGATGGAGCCTTTTCTCATGGTCTTCCTTGGGGTGACAGTTGGTTTTATTGTTGTTGCCATGTATCTCCCCATATTCAAACTCATCACCCTCATCAAATAGATCATGGATGATCATCCCATGGCGAAACGACTGAGGACCCTGATACTCTTCAGGGCCCTCTTTGTGACGCTTCTTCTCGGTTCCTTTTTCCTCTTCAACATTGGTTACTCACGGTTCCCTTTCCTCCACGCACCTGTCTTCCTCATTGCTACCCTCTATCTCCTTTCTATCGTCTACTGGATCTCGCTCCCCAAGGTGAAGAATTTTTCTGTCTTTGCCTATGTCCAGTTCTTTTTCGATGTGCTCTGTGAGATTTGCCTTGTGTACATTACAGGCGGCATCGGGAGCCTGTTCTCCTCGATCATGTTGTTCACTGTCATGTCATCTGCCATCATCCTCAATAAGAAGGCCGGGTATGTCATCGCAACCCTCTGCAGTGTCCTCTACGGGGTAATAGGGGACCTCCAGTTCTACAGGATAATTCACATTGCTTATAACGAGACAGTTCAGGCAAAGGAATTTCTCTATAACATCTTCACGCACATTCTCGCGCTTTACCTTACTGCGTTCCTTACCGGTCACCTCTCATGGAGGCTCGAAAAGACATCAAAGAAACTCGAAGAGAAGGATTCGAATCTCAAGGCCCTCGCCCTCTTCAACAAGGATCTGATCGAGAACCTCCCGAGCGGGCTTCTTACAACAGACCTCTCTGGAAAGATCACGATATTCAACAGGGCTGCAGAGCATATTACAGGGATAAGCAGAGAGGCAGTAGCCATGAAGAATATCACAGACCTCTTTCCCTTCATCACCTCTCCTTTTGAGGTTGAGAGGAATGAGGGGACCTTGAGTTATAACGGGAGCACAGTGATCATAGGCCTTACCATATCGGGGATCATGGACAATGAGGGAAGGAAGACAGGATACATATGCGTCTTCCAGGATATCACCCAGCTCAAGAATCTCGAGGCGGAACTGAAATACAAAGAGACGCTTGCAGCGGTCGGTGAACTCGCTGCAAATATGGCACATGAGATAAGGAACCCCCTTGCCTCTCTGAAGACCGCGATAGAGATCCTCAGGGAGGGCATACTCACAAAGGACCATAGCGAGAAGTTGATGCACATAGCCCTTAGTGAAATGGACAGGTTGAACAAGATCATTACCGATTTCCTTATCTATTCAAGGCCCCATGCTCCCCAGTGCTCCTGGTTCGACCTCCATAGGATGCTCGATGAAACATTGGGACTCATCGAGCATCCTATCATAAACAAGGGGATATCGGTCATAAGGAACATTGACGGACAGCAAGAGGTTTTTGCAGACCATAGCAAGTTGCGGCAGGTTTTTTTGAATTTAGGTATGAATGCGATTGATTCGATGCCGAACGGTGGAACACTCCTTATCGGCACGAGGAGAGAAAACGGAAATGTGAAGGTCTTCTTTAAAGATACGGGCATAGGAATCCCACCTGAACACCTTAAGGACATCTTCTACCCCTTTTTCACGACAAAGGAGACAGGAACTGGTCTTGGGCTGTCAATCGCTTACAGAATCGTCGAAGAGCATCGCGGGAAGATCAATGTGCACAGCGTTCCCGGCAAAGGGACGACCTTCGAGGTAGTGCTTCCTGTAACCTCACCCATTCCACACAGCGAAATTGTGTTGGTGGATAAAGGGAATTAAGGGAATGGAAGAGCTTAAGAGCAGGATTCTCATTGTCGAGGATGAAAAGAATATGCGCGAGGTACTGAAGATACTCCTTGAGGGAGAAGGGTATGAGGTCACCTGTGCCAAAAACGGGACTGAGGCCCTCTCGTTAATGAATGGAGAGATTTTCGACCTTACTATTACTGATATCAAGATGCCCGGTGTTGATGGTTTTCAGGTCCTGAAAAAAGTCCAGGAGTTGTCACCAGAGACGCTCGTGCTTATGATCACTGCATTTGGGACTACAGAGTCTGCGGTTGAAGCGATGAAGCTCGGTGCTTACGATTACATCCATAAGCCCTTCAAGATCGATGAGATCAGGATTGCCGTTAGGAGGGCGATCGAAAAGAGGAGGCTCAGGGGCGAGGTCTCGATCCTCCGAGAAAAGATAAGAACGACCTATGAGTTCGGCAACATATTTTATAAGAGCCCAAAGATGCAGGAGCTCCTCAGGATCATCCCTAAGATCGCGCAGAGTGGTTCACATGTCCTCATCACCGGTGAGAGTGGTACAGGAAAGGAGTTCGTTGCCAATGCGATTCACAACCTCAGTCACCGGAAGGAAAAGAATCTTGTCGCTATAAATTGCGCAACATTTCCCGAAGGACTTCTTGAGAGTGAGCTATTCGGCCACATGAAGGGCGCCTTTACCGGCGCCGTCTCCAACAAACAGGGCCTTTTCGAGATCGCAGACTGCGGAACCCTGTTCCTCGACGAAATAGGAGAGATGCCAATCAACCTACAGTCAAAACTCCTCAGGGCACTCGAAAATGGTACCTTCAGAAGGGTAGGGGCAACAGCCGACATACAAGTGGATGTGAGGATCGTCTCTGCAACGAATAAGAACCTTATCGATGAGATCGCCGCAGGGCGCTTTCGGGAGGACCTCTATTATCGGTTAAATGTCATCCCAATCCATATACCACCGCTCAGAGAGAGAACAGAGGATATCCCGTTGCTTATTGAGCATTTCACACACAAGCTCTCACCAGTAAAAAGGAAGTTTACCCCTGATGCCATGAAACTACTCATGAATCATCAATGGAAAGGGAATATTCGGGAGCTCGAGAATGTCATCGAGAGGGCCCTCCTCATGAGGGACACGGAAGAGCTCTCCGCTGATGATATCCCCCTCGAGCCAACAGTCTCGCCTGCAGGACAGAACGGCCTTCCGAAGGTGACTGATGAAGGATTGGACCTCGACGCACTCCTTACCGGGATTGAGAAATGCTACCTCCTCGATGCCCTTCATGTTGCTAAGGGGATAAAAACGGACGCTGCGAAGCTTCTCAACCTCTCCTTCAGATCCTTCAGGCACCGCTTGCAGAAGTTCGGCATAAGCTGAGAAATAAGGAATTTCATCAGCAGAGGCTGCGGCAGGTCGAGGGATGCTTACTGTAATAGAAGTTCATAGATATGGTGACATGCAGCCTGGCCCAGGTTTTAAGGAAACATAAGCATGTTGAGTATATTTACAAGCATGATAATCAATTTCTTGTTGTAGACAATGTGCCGAATAGCCCTTCTCTCTGCTTCCCGAAAATCAACTATCGAATTGATTCGAGCAGCAACGCCATCATTTCCTGCCGGATTGCTTGTATCTCTTGAAACCGGATGCTGAAGGAACGGACTGCTTTCTGGGGTTTCTGTGCCATATGAGATACCAAGGCACCACAGAAGTGCCAGGTGCAGCGGAATGGCCGTTCTGTTCGAGCCATAGTGCAGCCCCATGATGCGAGATATCGGCAGGGCCCCTGATCGGACAGGCCCTCACTATACACCGGGGCTGCAATTCCCAAGGTTACGAGATGGATCAGATCGGTGGCATCATACCGGCAATTCTCCAAGCGGCAGCAAACCTCACGGCATTCGTGGCAGACAACCGTAGTCATCTGCTCTATGAACTGGTCGACTGCGCCGATGCCAGAGCGAACCGTCTCTGACTGACGGCGTAATAACACGGCAACAGGGGTGTTATCCTTCAGCCAAATCGCAAGCAGTTCCGCAGCGCGCTTCCATCGCTGACCATCGCGCCAGGTGAGGGGCATGGAGAGCAGCTCCAAGAGATCCATCAGACAATGATAGAGTAACACACAGGGATCATATTGGGGTATGCTTGAGAGGTCTGTGTTGAGGTACTCATCTCGGGAGGATGAAATAGAAATTATTCCCGCACTGGGTAGGTTCATAACCGACTACGCCGCCGTGGATCTCGATTGCGTTTTTGATGAACGCCAAGCCATGTCCGGTCCCTGGCTTATCTGAGGCATTTGAACCGCGGTACTCCTCATTAAATATCCTTTCCCGTTCATCGGGTTTGATGTGAGGACCCGTACTGAAGACATTATACTTGATGCCGTCTTTCCCCTGTCCGAAGAAATTTTTGATGATTTCATGTCCATAGGAGACGTACTTGAGTTTCTCACCCGAAAAAGGTGTGACCTCTTCAGTGTACTTCAATGCGTTCGAGAAGAGATTGGCATACACCTGCGCCATGAGTCCCACATCCACGACACTGATAGTTTCCTCATCGGGTATCCCGCTCAAATGGTGCTCAATAGAGATGCCGTGTTGCCTGAACCGTTCGATAAACCGTTCGAGCTGGGGCCGCACCACATCCCTCAGCATATTGCAGCGTTTTGTACGGAGCGTGAGGCGCCCAAGATCGAAGTGGCTCCTCCTCAGAAGCGTTTCGAGGAAGAGACTCATATTTATGTAATGTTTCTCGATCTGTTCGAATTGTTCTGTGAGACCCATGTTCACCTCCACCAGTTCTGAAAGAAGGCGTTCGATGTAGAACTCATCGCAGCTCCCCTTGAAGAGATGCTGGGAGAGGAGCTTTTCGATCTCTTTATTTTTCGCGATCTTGTTTTTGAGGTCGTGCAGGAAGAGCTTGTATGCCATATTGGGTACGATGACGTTATGCTCGATATCGGCGACAAGGGCCCTGATGAATCTCAGGTGTTCAATGTTCTTATGAACAAGGAACTGGTTGTGGATGTTGAACCCGATGCGGTTTGCATATTTCTCAAAAAAGAGCTCCCGATGGGGGTCCCTGTCTTTACATGGGTATATCTCAAGAAGACCGAGGACATTGTTCATGGTTTTAAAGGGGAGCTGGTCGATCAGGAACTCCTTGCCTCGAATGGTGAGTACAAGGCTGTTCTTGTCAGTATAATATGGATGCTCCTTTGGTTGCATGTCGGAGGGGGGTGGTGAATGGAGGGTTAATCCCGGCTCCCTGGTCTGTGACACAAGTGAAAGGCCATTCCCCTTGGGGTCTATGATATAGAGTCTTGCATCGATGCCGAAAAAACATTTTGGAATGGCGACACAGAGATTATAGAGATCTCCCAGGGTGTAAAACTCCTGGGAAAGGTCAAAAAAGGCAGTGAGGGCATTGTTCTCGGTCTTGGTGAAGTTATACCGAGTATAGTCAATCTTTTTACTCTTGATGCGCTGGAGAATATGGTCGAGTGTCACTGTGTATGCTCGATCCTCAGGGAATGAGCTTCTCATCAAGGTTCCAACCATGACCAGTAAAAAAAACAAAGATGATCGTCGTTTTCATAGTAAAAATTACTTTTGATCAAATAAATTTTAATTATAACAAAAGAGGCTCTTGCAAAAGTATGATAAACCCTTTTCTGTCATTCTGAGTGAATCGAAGAATCTCATGTTATCAAGGTGTTAAGAAACCCTTCACTTCGTTCAGGGTGTCATTTTTAGGACTTTTGCAAGAGCCTCAAAAGACAAAGGATAACAGAAATAGATTCACAGACCATGGCATGCTTTTGTTTGTTTTTCCAGGAGATTAGGTGGAATAAACCATATCTCCTTTGATGGGAGAAAGAGGTGGCGAGGGGAGATTTTCCAGCACTCCTCCGAGCGCTCGTTATTGATCGGCTCCATCTGGCTCCTTCTCGCTTCCACCGTCGCAGTGAGCATGGGAGAGACTATCAGCGCAAGACCTTCTGGGTAAAATTATCATGATGACTCCATTTTCTTTTCGATAGTATCCCTTATCCAATGTTCATCCCACCATTCGATTGGATTGACGAATACGCCATGGACCAGCATGCTAAAATGGAGATGATCTCCCCTGGACAATCCTGTTGAACCGGTGTATCCCAAAATCTCTCCCTTCTTCACTTCCCTTGTGACCTCAGTTTCAATTGTGCTGAGGTGAGAATACATGCTGATAAGGCCGCAGCCGTGATCTATCATCACCGTATTACCGTATATGCCCAAGGGCCCGGTGAAGATAACCCTGCCCGAATTGGCCGCCGGTATCGGGCTATGGGTGGTTGATGCCAAGTCGATCCCCAGGTGAACCTGCTGATCAACCTGCTTGCCCTCATACCAGTATGTCCGGATACGGCCGAAAGAGGCCATTGGTTCCGAATTGGGAAGCCGGAGAAAAGGCCCCGACCATAATGGCTTAGGTTCTGTTTTCTTACAGAGCTCCTTAATTTTCTGGTGATCCACCATACGCTGTTTTTGATTGATAGCGAGAAAGATATCCAACAATGTACCATGAAGATTGGGATCGCGCTCAGTAAAGTAGGGGATTATGTCTTTTAAAAAGGATTCTGTGAGCTGAATCTTTTCTTTTTTGAAACCTTTAGGCTTGATGACCGGGCGAAAGTCGGTCTTCGTGCGGTTCCCTGCCTGATCCTCGGCTATTACGGAGAACGGCACATCTGGAGGGGCGTCGCAGGGCACCGCAAAATAAGCAAGGTATCGATCCTTGCCTGCGGAATACCCCTGGAAAAAAAGATCTCCTATCTGAACACCATTCACTGGGGTCTCGTCGGTCGTCTGGTAGGCGACAACTCCGGTTCCCCCCTTATTGATGTAATGCAAAGCCCCCAATATCGTCAACTGGGGGGGAAGGGTATCGATGATCACATTTTTTCCCAGGAGCACCGAGTTTCTGTTCCAGGAGTGATCTCTTGCGGAGATGCGGAGTTGAGCATCACCCTCTTTAAGGCCCTGCGGCAAAGGCTGCAGGAGGAGGTTTTTTTCTACACGCCGCGTTTCTTCGGGGAAATGTTCCGCGAGGAGTGTCACTGTCTTCCCCTGTTGCACTACTTCAACACGAACTTCCGCCACCCCACTTTTGTGGTCTTCGACTTTAAAAGATAATTTTTGTCTGACATACCGTGAGTCTGACGGGAGTTGCAGGGTTGGCTTTTCCCATTCGAATTTCATCATTCCTACCCAGATTCCCGCACAGGCCAAGATAGCGATCAGAACTATCAAAGAGACCTTCTTCCTTTTTTTCATCTTACGCATTGCCCAGCCTTTCTTCCTTCAAATCCAAGCGTTTCCCATCTATTATTGCCCGAACATGATGCACGAAATTCAGTGTCTACTATCCCATATGCCTTACTGTATGTCAAGCTAACAGGGCAATCTTCTGAGCGGAATGAAAGCAGAATAAAGCGATTTCATCTAAAAACCATGCAGGTCTCCTTTGCCCGAGACAATCTATATCGTGCAAGGGTAATGAGTTCTTTCTTCACACCAGAACTCCTTCCTGTTCAATTTTTTTGATAAAAGGCGTAATTCTCCACACGGGGTCTTTCAGGACGGATTCGGATACAATCCTCGTAGAAATATAGACATTGTATTTAAGATCGAGGTCAAAAGCTGTATCCAGAATAAGGTTTTCCACTTCCGCTGTTTTCTCTGACACCACAATAAATAGATCAATATCGGATTCGGGATTGTCTCTATCGGTAACTTTGGAACCGAAGAGCTTTATCGCCCTGACCTCCCTGCCCAGGTTATTTCTGATTCGTTTACAAAATTCCTCAACAGCTATCCTGTCTCTTTTTCTCTTTAACATGGTAACCCCTCGATAAGAAATGGTAACCCCTCGATAAGAAGATTGGTGATTTGTCGTCCCCGTTCGAAAGGAGAAGTAGTATACACGACCATCTGTATTGGGAATCTGCATTATTATATCAGAATATTTCGAGTATGCCCGATATCTATGTCTTAGAGCAACAGGAATCTTGAATTTATGATCTTTTTATATTATCATCAACACGCTACTTTACCGCGGGGTTCAGAAGAAGGGAGAAAGGCGGGGAGACCATGAAAGTCGAACAGATATCCATATTTCTTGAGAACAAGTCTGGGAGGGTTGCAGAGGTTACGAACGTGCTCGCAGAGGCGGGAATCAATATAAGAGCCCTTGCTCTGGCGGATACCGCTGATTTCGGAATCCTGAGACTCATCGTGAATGACACGGACAAGGCGAACCGGGTACTCAAGGACAGGGGATTCACAGCTGCCAAGACCGACGTACTCGCGATAGAGGTACCGGATAAACCAGGGGGACTCGCGGGGATCATGAACATAATGAAAGATGAGGGGATCAACGTAGAGTATATGTATGCCTTTGTCGAGAAGAGCGGAGTCAATGCCCTCATCATCTGCCGTTTCGACAACCTCGAAAAGGCCGTTGAGGTACTGCAGAAGAGAGGCGTGAGGATCTTGAAGGGTGAAGAGGTTTCTGCGCTTTAATTCTTTCTTCCATGCATTCCATGGAAGATACACTATGACTAAGGAGGAGACTATGAGGATGGGATGGAGAAGACTTCTCTCGGTAGTGCTTGTATCTTGTGCCCTCATCGTGACAGTGGCCAATACTTACGCAAAGGAGCCGTATAAGATCGGTGCTATCTTTGCAGTAACGGGAGGGGCTTCTTTCTTAGGTGAACCGGAAAAGAATACTGCGATCATGCTCCAGGATCAGATAAACAAGGCCGGCGGTATAAATGGCCATCCCCTTAAGATCATCATCGAAGATTCAAAGAGCGACGAGGCAGTGGCCGTACTTACTGCAAAGAAGCTCCTGGAGAGTGATCAGGTGCTCGCCATCGTGGGACCCTCTACCACGGGAGAATCAATGGCCCTCGTCCCTATAATGAATAGCGCGAAGACCCCCTTGATCTCCTGTGCTGCAGGTGCAGGGATTACCCAGCCCGTTGAGGAGCGGCACTGGATCTTCAAGACTCCACAGTATGACTTCAGTGTGGTGGAGGCGATTTACGAGTATATGAAGAAACAGGGAATCACCAGTGTCGGGATCTTGACCGTCTCGACAGGATTTGGCGACTCGGGGAGGAAATCCCTTCAGGAACTTGCCCCGAAATATGGCATCACCATTGTCGCCGATGAGCGTTACGGGCCCAAGGATTCGGACATGACGACGCAGCTCACGAAGATAAAGGCCTCAGGCGCCCAGGCGGTGATCAACTGGTCTATAGGGCCGGGACAGGTGGTGGTGACGAAAAACTGGTATGACCTCAAAATGGGGATACCCCTCTTCCAGAGTCACGGCTGGGGGAGCAAGAGGAACATAGAGCTTGCCGGGAAGGCTTCAGAGGGTGTGATTGCACCCCTCGGAAGACTGGTTGTGTGGGATAAGCTTCCTGACAAGCACCCGCAAAAAGACATCCTCAAACTGTACGAACATGATTATAAAGCGAGGTTCAAGGGCGAAACGGGCACATTCGGGGGGCATGCGTTTGATGCCGTCATGATGGTCACCGAGGCCCTCAGGAAGGTCGGCCCTGACAAAAAGAAGATCAGGGACTATATCGAGACAAAGATCAAGGACTGGCCGGGGACCGGCGGCATATTTAATATGTCCCCTAAGGACCACTGCGGACTCGACAAGAGTGTACTCGAAATGGTGGTGGTGAAGAACGGTGATTGGGAGATACTGAAGTAGGGGTCTTTACCGTAAAGAAGGGGTCAGAGGCCGGAATTTCCAGTGGGGGATGCCGTTAGTCTCCCTCCTGCTCCTGACCCCCGGTTCCTCCGTTTTTCCTGCAAGGAGATGTCACGGTTTGTTTACAGTGTTTTTACAATTCCTCTTTTCCGGTCTCACCATCGGTGCAGTATACGCACTTGTCGGTGTAGGCTTCAATATCATCTACAACGCTACCTCCATCATTAACCTTGCCCAGGGAGAGTTCGTCGTCATCGGAGGACTCATGATGTGGTTTTTCACCGCATCGTTAAAACTGCCATTTTTGCTCTCACTCATCTTCACGATAGGTACTGCCTGCATCATAGGTCTGCTTATGGAGAGGCTGACAATCAAACCACTCAAGAAGGATGATCTCCTCCTGATGATCATGATCACCATCGCCGTATCGATCCTCATGAGAGGAATACTGATGTTCAAGTTCGGCAAGAACCCTTACAACTATCCCCCTTTCACCGAGGGAGAGCCGTTCAGGGTTTTTGGAGCGGTGATCCAGCAGCAGACACTCTGGGTCATAGGGATCACCGGCCTCACTATAGTACTTCTCTATTTCTTCTTCAGCAGGACGATTATCGGAAAGGCGATGCGGGCCTGTGCTGTGGACACGACGGCAGCAAGACTTGTAGGGATCAATGTGTCGCGTATGGTAATGCTCTCATTCGTGCTGAGCGCTCTGGTAGGAGCTGTCGGCGGCATCGCCATCACACCAATCTCCCTCATGGAATATGACAAAGGCCCCATGCTTGCGGTGAAAGGGTTCTGTGCCGCAATCATGGGAGGCCTCGGAAGAAACAGGGGCGCAGTGATCGGCGGATTCATCCTGGGCATCCTCGAATCAATGACTGCGGGATACATCCATTCAGGTCTCAAGGATGCGGTCTCGCTGGTCATCATGCTTTCGATCCTCTTTTTCATGCCTGCAGGAATATTCGGCAGCAGGGCAGCGATCCAGCTCCGGAGGTTCTGAAGGTATGACAAAATGGAACGCTGCTGCCCTGATCCTCCTTGTCCTGTTCGTCTCTCTTTTGCCTCTCCTCACGGGAAACACCTATCTGATGACCGTCGGGATCTTTTCAGGGATCAATGCCCTCGTGGCGATAGGGCTATGCATTCTCATGGGCTATGCGGGGCAGATCTCTCTGGGGCAGGCCGGTTTCTATGGCATAGGCGCCTATGTCTCTTCTATTCTCAGCCTGAAGTTGGGGATCCCCATGGTGATCAGCATGACGGCTGCGATGATCACGGCCGCTCTCGCTGCGGTGGTACTGGCGGCGCCGGCACTGAAGCTGAAAGGCCATTACCTGGCAGTCGCGACACTCGGATTTGGAGACATTATCCATATCATCCTCAATGAGTGGGGACCGGGAGGACCTTCAGGCTTCGGCGACATCCCCCGTTTCACTCTCTTCGGGCACGTATTGACCTCTACGGCAGGGTATTTTTATCTGATCTGGGGCTTCGTCGTGTTAGTGATGCTTTTTTCCCAGAACTTCATCAATTCAAGGAGCGGAAGGGCTCTGAGGGCCATCCACGGGAGTGAAATGGCGAGTAACGCAATGGGGCTGGATGTCGTAGCGCTCAAGATCAAGGTCTTTGTCCTCAGTGCGGTCTATGCATCGCTCGCGGGGTGTCTCTATGCACACTATGTGACCTTCATCAGCCCGAGCAGTTTTTCGCTTTTTTACTCGATTCTGGTGCTCATGATGGTGGTCGTGGGAGGGATCACGAACCTGTGGGGTGCCGTGGTCGGATCGATTGTCATCACGACCCTTCCTGAACTCCTGAGGAGGTTTGAGGAATTCGATGTATTGGCGTACGGGCTCATTCTGACGCTCTCGCTCCTTTTTTTCAGAAAGGGTCTGGTCCCCTTTTTCATAGGGAAACTTGGAAGGTTCAGGGGAACAGGCGTTGCTGGAGGTTAGGGGGGTATCAAAAAGCTTTGGGGGACTGAAGGCCCTCAAAGGAGTGAGCTTCAAGGTGAGGAAGGGGGATGTGAGTGCCGTTATCGGACCAAACGGGGCAGGGAAGACAACGCTTCTCAATATCATAAGCGGCATCTATACCCCCGATGAAGGAGAGGTTATTTTCCTGGATGAGAGGATAACCCACCTCTCTCCTTCAAAGATCGCAAGGAGAGGTATCTCACGAACATTCCAGCATGTCGAAATATTCGGGGATATGACGGTCCTCGAAAACGTCATGGTCGGAAGGCACATGAAGACCAAATCAGGCTTCTTTGCCTCTGGACTGAGGCTCCCCGGTGTATTCAGAGAGGAGAGGGAGATACGGAGAAAGAGTGAAGAGATCCTGGAATATGTCAATCTCGCTCACAGGAAGGATGATCTTGCCGTGAACCTTCCCATCGGGGGACAGAGGACCCTGGAGATCGCAAGGTCGCTTGCAACAGAGCCGAGGCTCCTCCTGCTAGATGAGCCTGCTGCAGGTCTGAATATACGGGAGACACGCGATCTTGGCACCCTCATCAGGAAAATGAAAGAGGATCTGGGGATCACCATGATCCTCGTGGAACACGACATGGACCTCGTAATGCATAGCAGTGATTGGATCACAGTGCTCAATTTCGGCAAGGTGATCACAGAAGGCATGCCTCTGGAGGTCCAGAAAAACCCCGAGGTGATCGCCGTGTATCTGGGGTCTGATGAGAGGAGTGAGCATGAATGATGCACTGCTCACCATTAAGAACATGGATGTCTTCTACGGCAAGATCCATGCAGTGAAGAGGGTCTCGCTCCATGTGAACAGGGGGGAGATTGTCACCCTCATCGGAGGGAACGGAGCCGGCAAGACAACCCTCTTGTACACCATTTCAGGCCTCATCAGAATGAATGGGGGTGTTGTGAATTTTGGAGATACTGACATCTCGCAGCATAGCCCCGAGAGGATCGTGAAGAAGGGAATATCCCATGTGCCTGAAGGGAGGCTGGTTTTTAAGCCTCTGACGGTGGAGGACAATCTCTTGCTCGGTGCCTACAACCGCTATTCATATAAAAAAACCTCGGAGATCACCGAAGACATCGCGAAGATCTATATGATGTTCCCGGCACTGAAGGAGAGGAGGAAACAGCTCGCGGGTACCCTTTCGGGGGGGGAGCAGCAGATGCTCGCTATCGGTCGCGCCCTGATGGCGAAGCCGAAACTCCTCCTCCTGGATGAACCGAGCATGGGGCTCGCCCCCTTTATCGTAAAAGAGATATTCAGGTATATCATCGATTTGAGGAATGCCCTGGGACTCACCGTCCTCCTCGTCGAGCAGAATGCGAGGAGTGCGCTGAAGATCGCCGATCGTGGGTATGTGATCGAAACGGGGAGAATCATACTTGAAGGTGCTGCAGAAGACCTTGCATCGAATAGGGACGTGCAGAGGGCATATCTCGGGAGAGACCTCGATGGAGACGTGTAGAGGAGAGGAGGAGACGTTATGTATTGGGAAGCGGTAAAGGAATGTATGCGCAGGGATGAGCTCGAACAATTGCAGCTCGAGAGGCTTCAGGCCACCCTGTTCAGGGTCTATATGAATGTCCCTTTCTATAGGAAGAGATTCGATAAGCTCGGCATCGACCCTGACGGGGTGCGTTCTTTCGAAGACCTCAGGAGGCTCCCTTTCACCATGAAGGAGGACCTCAGGAAGAGCTATCCTTACGGGTTCTTTGCCGTTCCCCTTCGTGAGGTGGTGCGGATACAGGCCTCTTCAGGCATCACGGGGACACCGACAGTTGTGGGGTATACGAGGAACGATATCAAGACCTGGTCGAACCTCATGGCAAGGGTCCTCACCGCAGGGGGTGTCACCCAGAGCGATATCGTCCAGATCGCCTTCGACTACGGACTATTCACAGGGGCCTTTGGTCTCCATTACGGAGCAGAGCGGCTTGGGGCATCGGTTATCCCGATCTCGAGCGGCAACACGAGACGGCAGATAAAGATCATCGAGGACTTCAAGACGACCGCCCTCGTCTGCACCCCAAGCTTCGCCCTCATGATCGCCGACACCCTCTATGAAATTGGCGTGAATGTGAACTCCCTTTCCCTGAAGTACGGACTCTTCGGAGCAGAACCCTGGTCAGAGGCGATGCGTCAGGATCTCCAGGAAAAGCTCAAGATCGTCGCCACAGATAATTACGGCCTGAGTGAAGTGATGGGTCCCGGCGTTGCAGGGGAATGTCTGGAACGGAAGGGTCTCCATATCAATGAGGATCATTTTTTTGTTGAGGTGATCAACCCGGATACCCTTGAACCGGTTCATCCCGGTGAGACAGGCGAACTCGTGATCACGACCCTCACAAAAGAGGCATTCCCGGTAATACGCTTCAGAACGAGGGATCTCACGCGGCTGATCACGGAACCCTGTCCCTGCGGCAGGACCTTTGTGCGGATGAGCAAGGTGATGGGAAGGACCGACGACATGATCATGGTGAAGGGGGTAAACGTATTTCCCTCGCAAATCGAGTCGGTGCTCTTCGAGATAGAAGGGACGGAGCCACACTACCAGATCATCGTGGACAGGAAGGGTGCAGTTGATGAACTGACGGTACTCGTTGAGGTGTCGGCATCGATATTCTTCGACCAGATGAAGAAACAGAAGGAGCTCATTGACCTCACCAAGGAGAGGCTGGCTTCGGAGCTTGGCATATCAGTAGAGGTCAAACTGGTAGAAAAGAAGACCCTTGAGAGGTTTGAGGGGAACGCGAGGCGTGTCTTGGACAAGAGGACTTTTTAAAAGCTTTTCCTTTAAAAAAAATATTCTGTATGGTATCCTTACTGAATTTAATCCCCTGACGGGGATTTCATACCATTCTAAGGAGGGGGCTTATGAAAAGGTCATTCATGAAGTTTCTCTTCTGCGTGGCAGGAATTGTGCTATCTATCTCCGCTGCCTACGCAGAGCAGCAGGCGAGTTCAGAGAAGTTCACGTTCGATTACGGAGCGGCATTCAGATTGCGTCAGGAGGTCTGGCATGACGCCTTTGACCTCGACACCTTGACTACTCCGCCGGCTCCTGCATCGATTACTAAGGACAGGAATTTCTTTCGTTTCAAGACCTCTTTATGGGGAAACATGGATTTCGACAAGAGGTTTGCCCTGTATACCAGGATTACCAATGAGGCAAAATGGTACATTAATGACTTCATACCCATTCCCAGGAGCGACAAGCAGTACGAAAGCAATCTTGACGAGGACGAGCTCTTCTTCGACAACCTCCGCGCCGATGCGAAGAACATCTTCGGACTTCCTGTCGACATCAGGATCGGGAGGCAGGACTTTATCTTCACCCATGGAGAGGGATTCCTCATCATGGACGGGACGCCTGGAGACGGTTCGAGGTCCTTTTTTTTCAATGCCGTGAAGGCGAACATAAGGTTCAATGAAAAGAATAACCTCGACCTCATCTATATCACCGACCCTATGACGGATATCTACCTCCCGGTACTGCACAGCGCCCGGCCACCCTACGGAAAGGTGCGTCTGAATACCTCAAATGAACAAGGATTCGTAGCGTATGGCAGGAGCAAGCTCGCCGATACTTTTTCGCTTGAGCCTTATTATATGTATAAGAGAGAAAAGGCCTTCGGAGCAAACCCGAATCTCAATCTGCACACAATCGGTGCAAGGGCGGTCTTCACACCCTCGGGCTGGAAGCTGAGGGGTGAATTTGCCTATCAGTTCGGTGAATATTCAGGAGGCCGTGACCGGAGCGGGTACGGCGGCTACTTCTTTTTCGGAAGAAAGTATGAGCAGGTGAAGACGAAACCAGAGTTCGACATCGGTGTGATCTACCTGTCGGGTGACAAAAACCCTGCGCAAAACGGTGTGAACGATAAACATGAGGGATGGGACCCGCTCTTCTCACGGTGGCCGATGTGGAGCGAACTCTTTGTGTTCACCCTCGTTCCGGAAACGGCAAAGGATTGTGCCACACCTGCATACTGGACAAACCTCATCATGCTCAGGACGAACGTGAAACTGAACTTTACCCCGAAGACAAACCTCAACCTTTGGTACAACTACCTCTGGGCAGCCGAGAAGACCAACTTCACTACTGGTCCTTTTGCGCCCATGTTCTCGAATGACGGAAAAGGCAGGGGCCATCTGCCACAGATACAGTTGAGCCATGCCTTTACGAAGCAGGTGGATGGATATCTCCTCTATGAGTACTTCTTCCCCGGGAATTTCTATAGCGATAAAGCGCGTGATGCCTACTTCTTCAGGTGGCAGCTCCAGGTAAAGCTCTAGGAGTGAAAATCCCCTGGGTAGCATTGGGAACCCCATGAAGGTGGCCCTTGACGCCATGGGGGGCGACTATGCCCCTGAAGTCACCATCGCAGGCGCCATTGAGGCGGTGAGCGAGTATGACATTGAGGTCATACTCGTCGGTGACAGGCAGAGGTTAAGCCAGTCCCTCAAGGAGAAGCGGTATCCCTCGGAGAGGATCTCCCTCTTTCATGCCTCGGAGGTGATTGCGATGCATGAATCCCCCTCTGTTGCGATCAGGAAGAAGAGGGATTCCTCAATATGGAAGGCCGTCGAACTCATCAAGAAGGGTGAGGCAGACGCGGTAGTGAGCGCAGGACATTCGGGGGTCGCGATGGCGACCTCCCTGTTCCTGCTCGGTAAGGTGCCGAACGTCGACAGGCCGGCGATTGCTGCATCAATGCCGTCTCTGACAAGGTACTTTGTCCTCATAGACGCCGGTGCGAATGTGGATTCGAAACCGGAGAACCTGCTCCAGTTTGCCCATATGGGAAATGCTTACTTCAAGGCAATCTTCAATGTGCCATCTCCCCGTATTGCCCTCCTGAGCATCGGTGAGGAAGACACGAAAGGGAATGAACTGACGAAGGAGGCCTTCAAATACCTGAAGGGTGCCGATTTCCATTTCATAGGGAATATTGAAGGCAAGGACGTCTTTACCGGTGCCGCCGATGTGATCGTTTGCGACGGGTTTATCGGAAACATCGTCCTGAAGGTGAGCGAGGGGCTTGCCGAGGTGATCCTCAAGATGCTGAAGATGGAGGTCGCTAATCTCAAGAGGGGAAGGATCGGGTACCTTATGCTAAAGCCTGCGATCAGGAATTTCAAGAAGAGGACCGACTACTCGGAGTATGGCGGTGCACCTCTCCTCGGCATCAACGGCACATGCATTATCAGCCATGGACGCTCCTCGGCGAGGGCGATCAAGAACGCGATCAAGGTGGCAGCGGAGATGGCGAGGAAAAAGGTGCACGAGACGATAGCCATGGATCTGAACAGAAGCTCAGAAGTCTTTACCGGGGACAGGACCTTCAAGGGGATATGAGATGGTGAGGGCGAAAATCATCGCGACAGGCCACTATGCCCCCGAAAAGATACTCACCAATCATGACCTCGAGAGGATGGTGGACACCTCGGACGAGTGGATCACGGAAAGAACAGGAATCAAGGAGAGGAGGATTGCCCCGGAACACCAGTCAACATCTGATCTCGCCTATGAAGCCTCAAAAAGTGCTCTGAGAAAGGCAGGCCTCAAGGGGGGGGATCTTGACCTCATTGTGGTTGCCACAGTTTCCGGCGACATGCCCTTTCCCTCCACTGCCTGTTTTTTGCAGCTCCATCTCAATGCGAAGGGAGCGGCTGCCTTTGACATCAATGCTACCTGCTCCGGTTTCATCTACGGGCTCTCGATCGCCAACAGCTTCATACGGTCCGGGCAGTACAAGCGGATCCTCGTGGTGGGCGCCGAAATCCTCTCGAGGTTCACCGACTGGGAGGAAAAGACAACCTGCGTCCTTTTCGGAGATGGTGCAGGGGCTGCGGTAATCGAGGCGACCACAGGAGACAGCGGGATCATCGCGGTCGACCTGTATTCAGACGGCAGCCTGTGGGAATTGATAAATCTCCCCGGAGGCGGGTCAAAGAACCCGGCCACCAAGGAGACGGCGCAGAATAGACTCCATTTCATCAAGATGCGTGGAAACGAAACCTTCAAGTTTGCGGTAAAGACCCTCGAGCTGCTCGTGGTTGAAACCCTGCGGAAGAATAATCTGGAGCCTTCTCAGCTCTCGGCCCTTGTACCTCACCAGGCGAATCTGAGGATCATCCAGGCAACAGCAAAGAGGCTCGGCCTGCCGATGGATAAGGTTATTGTAAATATCGATAGGTACGGTAACACATCAGCCGCATCCATCCCTATCGCCCTCGATGAGGCTGTCGAGGAGGGCAGGATCAGGGAAGGGGACTACATACTCCTCGAGGCCTTTGGAGGCGGTCTCACATGGGCGTCTGCATTGATGAAGTGGTAAATTGATTGTAATGATATTACGGTCGCATAAGCTAAAAGAGGGACTGAAGACCGTGGCTTACATACGTGCGGAAGAGATGATGCAACTTGTGACTGTTCTCTTAAGGCTTCCCGGAAGTTCCGTGTCCGATTATTCCCGTAGCATTATGACGCCTTGAACGCATAATGTGTCATATCTGCCCTTCCTGGTTGTCATTTATCCTGTACAATCCTATCAGAAAGGCGTTCACGAATAGGGAGAAGATTCTCTCTGAATCAGGCATTGGCGATGACTCCGTCGTGCTGGAAGTTGGCGCGGGTAATGGATTTCTCACAGAGGCAGTGGCGGCACACGCCAAAAAGGTGTATGCAGTTGAGCTGCAGGAGGGCATGGCCACAAAGTTAAGAAAGAGGATTGACCACTTTGGTGATAAGGTTGTTGTCGTCCATGGAGATATCGCCTCATGTGATATGGGAGATGAAGTTGTCGATGCCTGCCTTTTGTATTACAGTTTCCACGAAGTGAGAGATAAACTTGCCTCCGCCAAGAATATTAGCAAGTCGATAAAACCAGGTGGCGTTCTCTCTATCTACGAACCAACCATCGAAGTAAGGGCAGTTGACATGCAAGAGACCACCGAGATGTTTGAAAGGTTTGGCCTTAAGAAAGAAAAGGAACGGGAGGGGCCTTTCACGAGATTTGTGAGGTTAAGAAAGCATGGGGGAAGATAAGGGTACTACTCCGGGATCCCTTACACGATCCTCCGGCCGAACAACTTCTTCCAGAATGACTACTGGTACAAGGACGCCATGCTCCAGTACAGCCTTTACCCGCAACCCATTGGTAACCTGGGTTTATCGCGAGTGGACGTTCGGGATATCGCCGAGGCCGCGGCTATTGCCTTGACGACACATGGCCACGAGGGGCAGACTTACAACCTCGTGGGTCCGCACGTGCACACGGGGGAGAGCACTGCAGAAGTATGGAGCCGGGCGCTGGGCAAGACCATTGCATACGGTGGGAACGATTTCGATGCATGGGAGCAGCAGTCGCTCCAGTTCCTGCCTGCGTGGATGGTGTTCGACTTCAGGCTTATGTACAAGTTCTTCCAGGACAAGGGTCTCAAGGCTACGCCCGCCGATATCGACTTCCAGACCAAGCTGCTCGGGCACGCGCCAAGGAGCTTCGAGGGCTTCGCGATGGAGACGGATAGGATGTGGAAGGCATGACGCAATAATTCATGTCAGGGGAAAATAGATGATAAAATTGTCAGGGAAGATTCCCAGAGAACATCCGGGGCGAATGGCCATCACCCTCTATTTTGGTAGGGGGCGAGAGGCAGTTGAAAAGTATGAACAGTTCGTGAGAGAGGGGTTATCGCAGGGGCGGAGACTGGAATTGGTGGGAGGGGGGTTGACCCGGAGTCAGGGAGGATGGTCCCAGGTGCTTTCTTTTCCCTCTTTTGTGTAATTTCTTATTCCGCGATGAACAAACAAAAAAATGCAAATTGGAGACTGCGTCGGCTCTTCAGCTTCCTGCTGAGGGTATTGCGTGGTTTCAAGCGCAATCAGGGGTTGCTGTTATCCAGTGCTGTTGCCTATCATACCCTGTTGTCAATTGTGCCCATGTCAATCCTCGCCCTCATTGTGCTGTCGCATTTTATAGAAGGGAAACGGTTGATTCACACCCTCACAACGTATCTGGCAATGGTGATACCTGGCTATGCAGCAACTTTGACTGAACAGGTGCGGGTATTTCTTGAGCATCGCAAGGTGATTGGTATTATCGGCTTCCTTGTCATGTTGTTTTTCAGCTCCATTGCCTTTTCGATGCTTGAAAACGCGATGTCAGTGATCTTTTTCAACGTGTCAGGATTCAGCGCCGCAACTTTCTCGTCTCCGCAATTATTCCTTATGTGTATATCTTGTTAATGGGTCTGGGTATAGTGCTGGTGTCATTTATTGCGGGAGCATTAGAGATACTTGAAAGAAGGCAATTGCTACTGTTTGGATGGAGTTTGAGTCTTGAAGGCACTTCCAGGGTCGTGCTGTATCTGCTGGGGATACTTGGTGAGGTGCTTATGCTCACTTCCATATATTTGGTGATGCCCGTCGTACGTATCACCTTTCGTCACGCACTGATCGGAGGGATGACCGCAACAATTTTATGGGAGATCACCCGCCGTGTGCTGGTCTGGTATTACTCGGTCTTATCTTTGGTAAATTTAATTTATGGTTCCATCGCCACGGTAGTGGTTGCCCTTCTCAGTGTAGAAGCTGTAGCATTAATCCTTTTGTTAGGTGCTCAGGTTATTGCAGAACTTGAGCGCAAGACCGACGAATTTACTGAGGAGAAACTATCAGGTTTTGGGACATGAAGAAGAAGTCGCGCCTCTGCGACTGAGAGGGGGTTATTCATGGCGAAGGAGATTATTTCTTGATAAAATAACATGTGACAATCGTCAAGCTCTTCTTTTTGTTCTTTCTGTTCGTTTCTGTCTTGAGCCTCAGCAATGGATGTGCGACCTTGCCGAACGTCTCTGAAATGATTGATGAGGCGCCGACTGCACAGGAACCTCGTCAAATCGTTTCGTCCAGAGGACTGTTATCTCCCGAGAAAAGCAGGGCTATCATGGGACGGCTGAAGCGATCGGTCGACCCGACGGACATTCTGGAACGCCACACTGCCGTGGTAGAATCGGTCACCGAAAGCCCGCTGACGAAGGGGAACAAAGTCACTCTGCTCGTTGATGGTCAGGCTGCCTATGTCGCAATGTTCAAAGCAATGCAGGATGCCAGAGACCACATCAACCTTGAAACCTTTATCATCGAAGATGATGAAGTGGGCCGTGGATTTGCCGATCTGTTGTTGAAAAAACTGCGGTGATTGGCGGCGTCTGATCAACAGTCGGTTCAAGCAACATGGACCTCCGGAGCTTGTTAAGCGATGACGAGGTGAATGCGGTTATCCTAAGTCACGAGTTTGCCATCGAAATGGAGAAGATGTCTGCCAGGGATCTCGCGGAGTCCGACCAGGTTCAATGGGAAGAGTGGGGAGAAAGACCGTTGTTCCAAAGGATCAGGGAGTGGTTTGCGCACTTATTTGCCCATTGGATGTAAAATATCGTCGAAGAATGTTAAATAAGCCTTTTTACTTGAGATTGTCCGGGGTAGTCCTCCTCATGTTATTCACTGCGCTCCTTTGCAGGGAACTATCGAGCCATGCTGCTCCCGGACCGCAGCCCCCCTGCGGAATCGCAACGTTTCCTCCCTATCCCGACCTGGAGAAGTCACCTGCCGTCAGAGTTTGGGAACGCGCCGAATTGGGTCGCACCGTGCGGTACTTGTTGATGCCCCTTTTCCGTCCGGGTGATATGCAGTCGATTTACTTCCTCGAACGCGAGTCGCAAGACGTTTGGCGTTATTACAGCATCGTGCGCATCAGCAAGAACGCGCGCCAGTTGACCGGGGGAAATGAGGCATCTGCCATCAATCGGGCAGTAGCTTTTTACCGTTATCTGGCTGGCATTCCAACGGACATGGAGCCTCCAGCGTCGCCATAATCCGGGATTCATATGAGAATATTGTTTATAAATCCAAAAAGGGTAGGACGTGGACAAGCTTCCGTTCGCTATATGAACGCTACACCCCTTGCATTGCCGATTTTAAAGGCACTCACGCCCGAGGATATTGAGGTTAAAATTATTGATGAAAATCATAGCTGCATTCCGTATGATGAGCATTGGGACCTCGTTGGAATAACGGTCATGCTGCACGTGTCACCATCTGCAATTGCAATTGCAAAAGTGTTTCGTTCAAGAGGAATAAAGGTAGCCTTCGGCGGGTTTTTCCCGACACTAAACTATGACGATGCCCGGAGACACGTCGATAGTGTCATAGCAGGCGAAGCAGAGCACGTATGGAATGATGTGATAAGCGATTTGCGACGCAATCAACTTCAACCACATTATAAAGCAAAACAGCTTATCGACCTCAAAGATATTCCGTTCATAAAAAAGGAATTTTTCTCAGGAAAAGATGAGTTTTATCATATTGAAACGACGCGGGGCTGCCCCTATAACTGCGATTTCTGCTCAGTTACCAATTCTTACGGGGCAAAATTTCGACACAGACCGATCGATCATGTCATGCGGCAACTTGAGGAACTGAAGGGTAAGGCGTTCTTTTTTGTTGATGATAATATAACCGGCGATCCCTCCTATGCCCGTAACTTGTTCCGGGAAATGATTCCCTTGAAGATCAAATGGAGCGGTCAGTTTTCACTCAATCATGCTGCAAACCGGGAAGTGATGCGTTTGGCAGCTGAAAGCGGGTGTCAGTTCTTATTTACGGGCATCGAGTCGCTGAGTCAGGACAATCTTCAGGCAGTTGATAAAAAATGGGCGAAGTCAGAAAAGTTTGCAGAGTGGATAAGGATGACCCACGATGCCGGCATAGGAATTTACGGCTCCTTTATGTTCGGCTTTGAAGGGGATGATAAGGACGTTTTTCAGCGAACCCTTGATTTTTGTGAAGACAATGAGATTGAGCTGGCATTGTTTTCCGCACTGTTCCCCATACACGGATCACATTTTTATCAGCAGCTTCAAGCTGACGGCCGCATCTTTGAAACTGATGTCACAAAGTTTAATGGACAGTATTCCACCTTTCATCCTAAAAACGTGACCTCTGAAGAGTTGGAAAACGGCTTGCGATGGCTATGGAAAACATATTACTCCAAAACAAGCATCAAAAAGCGGTTATCGCGCCGGATGCTGCACCAGCCTCCTGAGCAGGATGAGAATGGCTTTCCGAATACTACCGCAGTTTTGCTGGGCCTCAATATGGCGTTTAAAGTTGCTGTGGAAGATTTTTAACTATACGGTTCATCGTAAAAGAGCGCGGGTATGAAAACGGGATGCCTATCCTTTTTACATCTCGACACGTGAAATAATTCCGTGAAGCTTTTCAAAAGGGAGTTTGTAGAACTGAACATACGCAGGGCTCAATTTTTTGATAATTGAGAACACCCTCCAGAAGAGGTTTTTCGTGACTATGTCTTCGAGGCCATAGAATATTACTTTTTCATCAATTCCTGCCTGCCTGAGGATTTTCTCGACATTGATCACTTCCATGTACCCCATCTGAATTTCGAATATCCTTAACCCCTCTGCAAGGGTATCCTTGAAAACCCCGCTAACTCCGAACGGGTTGTCCCGCCTAACAAAAGAGACGATTATATTGTCCTCATAAATGATATTATGGTTGAACATCGTTCGAACGATATAAGGATCAATCTTACCGGTATCCCTTGCAAAGAAAAGGGCAGACCCTTTGATTTTGTTCATTCTTTTGTAAAACTCTCTATATTTTTCAAGGAAGGTATCGCGGTACATGTGACTGACAGCCCTGTAGAGACGTTTCTGACCGGAGGTGTACAAAATAATAATTACAAAAGGGATAGAAGCAAGAATGATTGACCAGTATCCTCCATGGGGAATCTTATACAGGTTGGACAATAGGAACACGATGTCAACAAAGACAACAAAAACTGAAACAGCGGCATAGAATATCCTACCCCGCAAATAAAATATCCACGTCATCATTATTCCGGTGAGGGTCATAGTTCCCGTGACTGCCAGGCCATATGCGGCAGCGAGGCGACTGGATTCCCTGAACTCCACCATGATAAACAGCACTGCGACAAGGAGAAACCAATTGACAAAGCCCACGTAAATCTGGGATCTCAACTCGGCAGAGGTATAATCTACCTTGAACACGGGCATGATATGCGTGGTTATCCCCTGGTAAACTATAGAGAACATCCCGCTTATCATTGCCTGGGAAGCTATAACGGTTGCAATAATGCTCAGAACGAGAAAAGGTGCGTACAGAATTTCAGAATGCATAACTATCATCTCGAAAAGGACATTTTTTGCTTCCGGATGTGTGATGAGAAACGCACCTTGACCGAGATAGTTCACTAAAAGGGCGCAGAACACAAAATACCACGCCCTGATAATGGGCTCCCTTCCTAATTACCCCATATCGGCGTAAAGCGCCTCTCCCCCAGTTGCGCAGAGGATTACCTCGGAAAGCACGAAGAATCCCGAAATGCCATTTTCCGCGAGAAACCGTATCGCATAGTATGGATTTATGGCCTTGACTATAGATGGGAACTGAAATAGTGAAACAAGGCCTGAGACCGCCAAAGACAAAAACCACAGAAGCATCAAAGGACCAAATGCCCGTGAAACTTTCCCTGCCCCCCTTCTCTGAAAAGAAAACAACATTATTGCAATGACGCCTGCACTGACGATCAAGACTTCTTGCCGCGTAGCCTCAAGTCCCGGGATGAGGCGCACGCCCTCGACCGCACTGAGGATACTTATGGCAGGAGTTATGACTCCGTCACCAACAAGAAGCGAAATGCCGATAAAAGTGAGAAAGGTAACAAATGCCGTCTTTCGGGCTGATTTGAGCAGGGGTACGAGGATCTCCCTTAGGACTATGGTGCCGCCTTCGCCCTTTCTGCCAAGGCTCATGGCAAGCCATGCATACGCTACTGTGACGAGTATCACCAGGGTCCAGACGATGAGTGAGAGAATGCCGATAACGCTCGCTTCGGTGGGCTTTGTAAGGAGAATTGTAACCGCTAAGGTATAGATAGGGCTTGTTCCAATGTCACCGAATACAAGTCCGAGGGATTTAATTAATCCCTTTATGTCGGATTCTTTTTCAGGTCTCACTTCCCCTCAAATAACTCCCAGCCTTGATGCAGGAAATGATATCCTCCCGGTCCTGTTTTTTATTGTACGCTTCGAGCGTCGCGGGATTGATGGATTCAAAACCGATGTACAAAGTATGGCAGCCCGAGTCAGCCATCAGACGGAGAAGTTCCGGGTCCCTGGCAACATCTGTCCTCACCTGGGCAGACCATCGCATGTTAATTCGCTCTGCAATCATTCCACCATCTCTTACGATAATGTTATCCCAAAAAATCTTTTAATGCAACACTTCGAAGACTGAGCAAAAAATGGAAATAAGACGAAGTAATATGCGTCAATAACCTAAATAAACTTTGTATCGACAATTACCGATATCTGTTCAAATCACTTTGAAGTATTTGCTGAACTTCTGCTGAATATTGAGTGTGCTCTGCGGTCCTCGCGGTAGCGATCGGGAACAAAACAAGGGATGATGAGTCAACCCAGTCTTTTCCAGTCCACACAGTATCTCTGTCTTCAGCAGAACCGAAATAGGCTGCGGCCACACAGGCTTCACCTGCTAATCCACAGGTTCAATGTGTTGCAATAATTGAGAATTACTGGTACAAATATGCGGGTCAAGCATGATCTGTATAGATTCTTATATTCTCAATCTGATAGATTATCTCGTACATTTTAAATTTCAAGTATCTTTGGCTAAACTTATATAACAAGCGTGGCGAAGATGACTATCAAGGCTTTACTAAGTCGTAGTGATAAAGCACGAGTGTACACCTCCCGTCTTCAAAAGGGGGGCGCCCTGCTGGAGGACATGCGTATTCTGGTCAGGAATTGGACAGATGAAGCGTTAAGGGATGAACAGCGTCAGAAAGCGATCCTTGAAAATAGCCTCGGCAAAAGGACTCGGAGCAGGACAGCCCATGTCTTCGGATATGCATTCTCGCAGCGCTTTCTCAAGGGGAACCCACCTGGGGCATGGAAGCTGGTCCGCCCGCTGGAGGATCGCGATCTTCCACTGGGAATCCTCAAACCTGTTTACTACTGGGTTACCGCGCGCAGCGACAGGTTGCTTTACGATTTTGTTGCGGAAGAGATACATCCGAAGAGTAAAGGCCATGACCCAACTGTCAGGCTTGATGAAACGGTACCCTGGATACAAAGAGCCCTCTCAAAAGAGGCGCACAGGTGGTCTGATGGCGTAACACTGAGAGTCGCTCAAGGAATGCTCGCGGCCCTGCGCGATTTTGGCATTCTCCAGGGAAGAGCGCGGAAGCGAATAGCTCCTGTATATCTGCCCGCAGAATCCTTTTCTTATATCGCTTTTGTCCTCCATATGTTGGGTAGTTCAGGCGAGGGTCTCGTTCTCCACACTGATTGGAAGCTTTTCTTGATGGAGCCATTCGTTGTGGAGAGGCTCCTACTCGAAGCCCACCAGAGAGGACTCCTTTCTTATCATGCGGCGGGCAAGATACACAGGATTGAGTTCAAGCCCCATACTTTAGAGGAGATGGCCGATGTTGTCGCTGGAAGAGCATTTTAGAATCCTTGAAGAGGACCTCACCATTGTCCCCCTCAGAATCAGTGCCTACCACGACCTTCCCTTCGCAATCTTTCGTTACGATCCAGGGGATGAATTCCATTGCCGGAAGCGGATGCGACTCCTGGCCATAACCCTCGAACAGAACCACAACAAGACAGTGACATTCATTTCTTTGGGCACACTCCTATGGAAGATTATTACTGATACAGAGGGAATTGATGCTATCGTCTACGAAGAACGCCAATTGGGTTTTCAGCGCGCACAGGAAACGGTTAACCGTCTTCTTTCTGACGAGGACTTCATGCCACTCCCCAAGGTCCTCGAATCACAGGTCAAACATTTCGACCCTGCAAAGGATATAGTTTTCCTGGTGAGGGCCAGTGCCCTTGCTCCTCGTATCTACCGTTGTTCAGTGCTGCTCGATCAGATGCACGGCAGAACGATGGTGCCGATTGTCCTGTTCTATCCTGGCACGTCAGAAGGCAAGACAGATCTCCGTTTCATGAATATGCAAGAGAGAGCGCACACAGGGACGTACGGCTATCGGGTAAAGATATATGGAGGCGACTGAATGAAGACCATCAGAGAATTGTTTGCAAAACCCGTCGACCGGAAGATAGAAGAGGTTATCAAGGTCGACCAATTTGAAGAGCAGACCGTGCGTAGTGAGTTTCAGGAATACATTGTGACGGACTCGATCCGTGAGCACTTCCGGACTGTCTATGATGAGATAATCGAGGTGTCGAGGAACCCACGTGAGGGCATCGGCGTGTGGGTTTCCGGGTTCTTTGGCTCTGGAAAATCCTCATTTGTAAAGATACTCGGCTACACCATCGCATCAAGAGCCGTGTGCGGGCAATCCTCCAGTGAGATCTTCAAGAAGCACGTCAAAGACACAAGAACAAGCGGACTTCTTGACGTAATCAACAGAACACTGCCCACTCATGCCGTCATCTTTGACGTCTCCATGGACAGAGGTGTGCGGTTCAAGAGCGATCGCATGTCTGAGATCATGTACAATGCCCTCCTGCGAGAGTTGGGCTACGCAGAGGATTTTGACCTTGCCGAGCTCGAAATAACTCTTGAGGGTGACGGACGACTCGACGAGTTCTGCAAACTGTTTGAAGAAGCCTATGGCAAACCCTGGAAAATCCGCCGCAAAGTGGGTCTCGGAATCAATGAGGCCAGCGCAGTCCTGAACAAGCTCGACCCCCGCACTTACCCATCTGCTGATTCCTATGCCAAATCTCTCGGAGAAAAAGGGCGGGCAGACATAACACCAAACAAATTGGCCGAGAGAGCCTTTGATCTTGCTGAAAGACGAATGCGCGGGAAGGCGCTTATCTTCATCATTGATGAGGTAGGGCAGTACGTTTCCAGGAGTATTGATAAGATGCTTGATCTCCAGGCGGTGGTCCAGGCTTTCGGCAAGGTGGGATATAACCGCGTCAAGCAGAAAAAGGCGACTGCTCCTTTTTGGATTGTCGTGACGTCCCAGGAGAAACTGAATGAGGTTGTTGACGCCCTCGACTCAAAGAAAATCGAGCTCGCCCGTCTCCAGGACAGATTCAGGATAACGATCGATCTCAAGCAAACAGATATATCAGAGATCACCGGGCGCCGTGTGCTCGAAAAGAATGAAAAGGGCGTTGCCGCTCTTGAAAAACTCTTTGACGACAACGAGGGGCGTCTCAAGACATTCTGCACGCTCGAACGCACAAGTAGAAATGTCATAATGAACAAAAGGGACTTCGTGAACCTCTATCCCTACCTTCCCTACCAGATCGACCTCTGTATCGACATCGTGGCAGGCCTCCGGCTCAAGAGGGGGGCGCACCGACATATCGGTGGGAGCAACCGTACCATCATCAAGCAAGCACAGGAAATGATGATAAACCCCCGCACCATGGTTGACGAAGCGCCTACGGGGACGCTGGATAACCCTCGACAAAGTATATGAACTTCTCTATCTTGGAAACCTCCTGCCCAGCGAGACGACCAAAGAGGTGGATGAGATTCCGCGACATCTTCCCGGTAATGATATGGCGCTGAAGGTCGCCAAGGCAATCACCTTGCTGGAGTCTGTGACAGGCCTCCCCCGCACTCCTCACAACATTGCCGTTGTTCTCCATCCATCCGTCGATGCGGACTCAATCAAAAAGGAGGTTGATGACGCCATTAAGACGCTCGAAAAAGCACAGATCATTCGGGACTCTGAAGAAGGCTACAAGCTCCTGACTGTCCAGGAAAAGACATGGGACACCACCAGAAGCGGCCTCGAAGCCAAGCCTGCCGACCGGAACCGCATCACACGGGAGCTCTTTAAGGAGGTATTCGCAGACCCCAGGATAAGAAGCTACCGTTACAAGAACCTCAGGCCCTTCAGGGTGTCCCTTGCCGTACAGGGAGAGACAGTGGACTCAGATGGTCAGGTTCCGTTGAACGTACTCATCGCTGAGGACTCGGGTGAGTGGCCGTCTTTGTGCAAGGAAGCAAGGGACAGCAGTAACGCGAAGCCTGAGGAGGCTTTCTGGGTGATCGCCTTAACCGATGAGATTCACGAATCACTCCAGGAGGTCTTCAGGTCCCGCGAGATGGTCTCCACGTATGAGCGACTCGCCGCTCAGGGCAAGCTAACCCCCGAAGAGGCTTCCTGCCTGGCCGAGGAAAAAGTGAGAAAAGACCGCTACCAGCGGCTATTGCGTACAAAACTAACAGAGGTGATCCAGTCCGGCTCCGGGTTTTTCCGCGGGGTGCAACGGGACGGCTCTTCCCTTGGGCAGTCTCTCCCTGAGGTACTGCAGAAGCTTCTCGATCTGGTGATCCCGGATCTCTACCCGAAACTCGAAATGGGGATACGCCCTCTGAAGGGAGATGAAGCCGAGAAATTCCTCACCGCTGCCAACCTCCGCGGATTGCCGCCGGTATTTCACGACGGTCCAAATGCGCTTAACCTGGTGATCAATCAGGGTGGGAAATTCGTCCCAAACATCTCCGCTGACATCTGCAAAGAAGTCCTCGCCTACCTGGTCCGGGAGCACAAATATGGAAACAAAGTGACAGGCAAAATGCTCGAGATGCATTTCCAGGGGGTCGGATACGGCTGGGACAGGGAGGTAATACAGTTGGTACTGGCTGTTTTGCTCAGGGGCGGGGCCGTCGAGGTGACTCATCAGGGACGAAAATACCGGAACCATAATGATCCCGCCTGTCGCGTAGCGTTCACGAATGCGCCTGCTTTTCGTTCCGCCTCGTTCTCTCCCCGTGAGCCCATAGATCTCAGGACGTTGGCCGACGCGGCCCGGCACTACGAGGAGATTACCGGTAAGGATGTTGACATAGAAGAAAGCGCCATCACCGAGGCATTCAAGAAGGTTGCGCTGGATGATCGAGAACTCCTGTTGCCACTGGTCGCGCGTATGAGAGCCCTACACATTCCGGGCACTGAAGTGGTGGAAGGCCACTTGCAGACAGTAGATGGAATCATCGACATGCCTGCCGATGACAGTGTTCGGACATTGGCTGGCGAGGGAAAGAGTTACAAGGAGGCAAGATCACATGCGGCCAGACTGGCTGAGGCATTGACCGACGTCAACGTCAAGCTTTTTCAGAGAGCTGGAAATGTCTTGCATGCGTTGTGGCCTGTTCTCAAAGAGAAAGGTGTAGACAAGGACGCAGAGGCTAAGGCTGAAGAGCTTTCCCAGGTATTGAAATCCGAAAAGTTCCATGAGTCGATCGAGGCATTAAAGCAGGCCGCCTCATCTCTATCCAGGGCATACTACGACCTTTACCAGTGGACCCATGCAAAGAGGGCTGAGGTTTTCAGACAGGCTCTCGAAACCGTCAAGGGCATGCCCGAGTGGGCTGCTGTCAGCAACGACCCTTCAATCACAGAGAATGAGCGGACGTCGCTGATCGCACCGCTCTATAACCGGGCAACGGATGAGTTCCGCCTTGAAGAAAGCGAAGCGGTCTGCAAATCCTGCAAAGCGACAATCGCCCAAATGGAAACAGACATTTTGGCTGTTGACGTTATCAGAGACCAGGTCATCCGTCGAATTCTTGAAAAGGCTGCTCCCGAGGAGAAAACGGAAAGAGTTCGCGTTTCCACCCTCTTTACAGGTAAACTCGAAACGGCCGATGACGTGGAGATGGCCATCGCTCAGTTAAGGGAACACCTCTTGAAGCTGGTCGCGAGTGGCGTGAAGGTCATACTGGAGTAAGATATGCAAGCCCTATCCCTTTTTAATCAAAACTTTGCGGTGGCAGAAAGCCTCTTTCAGCTCTATCAGTTGTTTCACGGTCTCTTGTCGCTGCAAGCGCCGAGCTTATCGCCACCACTATGAAGAGGTTAGATGAGGAGATCCAGGCTGCCAGAGAGCAGGAAGAGGCAAAGAAACTTAGCAAGCAACTCTCGAAGGAAATACAAGCACATGAAACCCGAAACGGTAGCTGTCATACATGATTTCAGTCTTGAAGCACGCGGGCTTCTGGAAAAAGAAGTAAGCGAGCAACTGGAAGGCATTTATGGTTTCCTGCCGGATGGGCGGTTTGAGCTTCCCGACAAGTATCCGGCACTGAATGAACTGCCTGAGGCAAAGCGAACACGGATGCGCCTTGAGCAACTGCTGGATGACGAAAGGGCAGTCGGGATTCAGCCACAGGAAGCGCGCGGCAAGCTTGTGCAAGAGGCAGCGTTCACATGGCTGAACCGCTTCGTTGCTTTCAAGATGATGGAAACCCGAGGGCTCATCCGCCAGGCAATCACAAAGGGTGCGAAGTCAAACGGCTTCCTGATGTGGCTGACAACGCCCGGAAACGAAAAGGAGTACGAAAAGTACAATCAGGGCGACCTGCCCCGTAACGCCCTCGGCGATGGGCCTCGCCAGGAGGCCTACCGCCACTTCCTTTTGTGGCAGTGCGGGGTGCTTGCCGAGGAGGTAAAGGTTCTCTTTGACACCGATACCCTCATGAGCATTCTGTTCCCAAGACCGAGATTGATCGCCCAGTTGATTGAGAAAATGAACGTCTCTGAACTTGACGATGCATGGGCTCTGGGTAATGAGGAGACAATCGGGTGGGTATATCAGTCTTTCAACTCAGAAGACTTGGAAAAAGCTTTTCGTGAAGCGCGGCTTTCCGGGAGGAAATTCGAGGCTGATGACATACCCTCCTTCACCCAGCTCTTCACGCCACGCTGGATAGTTCGTTTTTTGGTTGAGAATTCTCTGGGACGCCTGTGGGTTAATATGCACCCAGATTCACGTCTTGCCAAAGAACTAAAATATCTGGTTCCCCTGGAAGTAACAGAGGGAAGTCCTCTCAAGCCTGTCAAGGATATTAAGCTTCTGGATCCTGCTTGTGGGACCATGCATTTCGGTCTCATTGCCTTCGAATTGTTCTGGCAAATGTATAAAGAGGAGATCGAATGTGCAGGACAGGCTGGCTGGCCGGAGAGACCATCCATCGAGAAGGAAGAAGAAGTCCCTTCTTTAATCATGTCTCGAAACCTTTTTGGCATAGACATAGATTTGCGCGCTGTCCAGCTTTCAGCGCTGACTCTCTACCTGAAAGCAAAAACTCTAAACCCGAAAGCTGTTATCAGAGAGAGCAAGCTTGCGACCGCAAACGTTCACATGATGGATGGGGATCGTCTTGATGCATTTTTGCAGGGAATCGGGCACGAAAGACCTATCTTGAAAAGAGTCTTAACGACCTTGAGAGAAAAGTTGCACAACTCTGAACAACTTGGTTCTCTGTTAAGACTGGAAAAAGAAATCGAGACCCTTATAGAGAAGGAAAGGGCTCTTTTCGAAAAAGAAGGGCTCCAGATGGATATTTATGGATCGCATAAAGAGCGGTTCGAGGCTGATGCAGGTTCGGTGGGCTTTTGGAGAAAATTGGGGGAAGACGTTACAGCCTTATTAAATGCTTTTGCGGCAGAACAGTCAAAAACCGGACTAGACCAGACTTTTTTTGCAGGCGAGACCGAGAAGGGCCTTCGTTTGTTGGAGTTCCTCACGACACGCTACGATGTGGTCGTGACGAATCCGCCGTACATGTCCAACCGCAAGATGAACAGCACGCTAAAAGCTCTCGTCTCTGAGAATTATCCTGAAGGAAAGGGTGACTTATACGCAGCGTTCGTTCGGAGATGTCTGGAATTGGCAGGCGAACATGGCAGAGTCGGCATGCTTACAATGCACTCTTTTATGTTCATCAGTTCGTATGAGAAGTTGCGTCAATGGATTAGGGAACGAGTTGTCATAGAGACTCTCGTTCACCTGGGTCCAGCATTATTTTCAGTTGGTAATCCGGGAACATTACAGACAGCAGCATTCATCCTTACTCGCGAACCTAACGAGAAAAGACGCACTGGATCTGCTGGCACATTTTTCAGGCTTGTGAAGCAGCCTGATGGTGACAGCAAGCGAAGGCGGTTCGAAGAGGCGTTGGCGAAGATCAGGGCAGGAGGATCCGACCCCATTGTATACCGATACCGTCAGGGTGACTTCGATGCTATTCCAGGATGTCCATGGGTGTATCACGTTTCAGGGTCTGTTCGGAAGCTCTTTCTTCATAATATTCCATTATCATCTGTGGCTAAACGTCCGAATCCAGGCAACACTTCTGATAACTTGAGATTTTTGCGATTCTTCTGGGAAGTGCGTTCATCAGACTTTGGCGTCGGCAAGAAATGGATACCATATTCCAAAGGCGGCGAGTTTAGAAAATGGTATGGCAACAACAGAACGGCCATTAATTGGTCACCGGCAGTACGCTACTTCTATGGTGAGGATTCTGTTGCAAGGATAACAGATGAAGAGTACTGGTATCGTGTGGCATTAACGTACAACTCAATAAGTGCCAAGTCGTTTTCGGCAAGGTACTTTCCAGCACTGGGCGTCTATGTTCGGGGAGGCCCGGCGATTGTGTTTGAGAGCGGAGAAATGGTGTTGCCATGTTTGGGGATATTGAACTCCCGCTTTGTCGAGTATGTTCTACGACTTCTTAATCCCACCGTAAACTTCCAAGGTGGGAATCTGGATAAACTGCCCTTGCCGTCTATTGAGAAGATTGGAGAATCAAGGTTGCCAGGTTTTGTGAAGGAATGCGTTGATTTCAGCATTCTTGATTCTGCTGAAGATGAGACGACGAGTGATTTTGTCGCCCCACCTGTGTGGACAACTGGCATTAACGTTGTTTTGGATAGACACGAGCAACTTGCGAACATTGAGCGAGAAATCAATGAGGACGTTTATCGTCTTTACGATATTAGCGATGATGATCGTAGAGCAATCGAAAGCGAGTTGGCTGAGGAGAGAGCAATCGAGGGTGACCAGGAAGACGAAAACGCCGGTGAGAAAGGAGATTTTCAGGCAGCGCCCTTAACCTGTGAAGCTCTTGCAAGGCAATGGACAAGTTACGCCATCGGGATCGTCATGGGCCGATTTGAGCCCGGCGTGAAGGACGGTCTTGGCCGGGGCGGCTTCACGGAAGAGGTCTCCTCTAAGCTCCGGCAGTTGGACGACCCTGACGGGGTGCTCGTCATGGATCAGGGTCACCCCGACGACGTTGCTTCGATGGCGTTGACGGCACTCACTATCATGCTCGGCGACGGAAGTGCCTCTGAGGTTGTCAGGGCCGCAACAGGCAAGGAGGGGCCGGCTGAGGATGCGCTCAGGGACTACCTTGATCGTACGTTCTTCAAGCTCCACATCCAACAATACCGAAAACGGCCAATATACTGGCTCCTGCAGTCACCGAGAAAGAAGTACGGAGTCTGGCTGTTCCACGAGAAGCTGACGAAGGACACCCTTTTCCGCGTCAAGACCGAATACGTTGAGGCGAAGATCAGGCTTCTCGAATCCCAAGTCTCGGACCTAAAGAAGAGGCGCGAGGCCACTGAAGGGCGTAGCGGACAGCTTGACAGAGACATCGCAGACGCTACGGACATCGTGGACGACGTCATGGAGTTCCTGAAGCGGTTGGGGCATATCATTAACGAACGCGGGTATGAACCCCATATCGACGACGGGGTGCTGTTGAACATGGCGCCATTATGGGAACTGATCCCATCGTGGCAAGCTGAGCCTAAGAAGGCCTGGGAAGCCCTTGAGCGTGGTGACTACGACTGGGCATATCAGGCAATGGATCACTGGCCGGAACGTGTGAAGGAGAAATGTAAGATAAACAAGTCATACGCTGTCGGGCATGGCATCGATGAGATCTATGGTACAGAACCGGACAAGACAGAAGTGAAGATATCAAAAAAGGCAGCATCGTTACCGAAATCAGTGGGCACAAAACGAGGCAAAACAAAAAGCGCTGCAGAAGAGACATTGAAGAAGATGGGAATATTCTCGGATTGATAGGACAATCCTTTGTATGTGACAGACTGGGATAGAAGGAAACAAGAAAGGCAATTGATGCCCAAGCATCTCAAAGCCTCCGCGATTTGTCTATCAGGATTCCGGAATGTATCTCACATCGATCGAATAAGAGTGAGTAAACATGAAAGAGATTGAAATTATACCGATAGCCCTGAGGAAGGCGGCGAGGAGAGGGATCACAAGAGAATGGATAGACAATACCGTCTTGAATCCAGAGCAGGTTATGAGCGGGTATGGCGGACGAAAAGTTGCTCAGAGTAAGATAATGATCGAGGGGAAGGAGTACCTGCTGCGAGTTGTGTATCAAGAATCAGAGGAAAAGCATACAGTGGTAACGGCGTACCTGACATCACAGATAAGCCGCTACTGGAAGGAGGCTGAATAGATGAAGATCGAATATGATCCTGGTCATGACGTGCTGAATATCGAGTTCCTGAAAGAGGAAAGCATCGCTGAATCACTTGAGCTCGACGGGATAATTATCGACTACTCGAAGGACAGGAAAATCGTCGCCATCGAGATACTTGACGCAGGCAAACGTACGACAAAAAACCCACTCGATCTGATTGATTTTTCGATAGTCAAAGAAAAAGTCGCGTTTTGAGCGCTTCCTAACGGAAAAACGAGCATAAACAATGGGTAAGGTCACTGAACATTTACTGAACCTCATCAGCAAGCAGGTCGAGACCAAAGGCGTTGTTGTCTGGTACGACCCCGACAAGGTCTATGCCAGCATAGCTGACTGTTTGAGCATTCCTGGGGCCACAGTCCTTCGATTCGAAGACAGCTATTTCTTACTCCGACAGCAGATAGAGCCGTTCCTGGAGTACATAGATTCCAGTGGCAAACTCAAGTACGAGTGCTGTACACCGCCCAAACTAATCATCTATATTCCAAAGAACAGGCGTGACACGAACTATGCACTCGTGGAGGCCGAGGCAGCCGGTGTTGTCCTTGAGCCCGGCGCCACTGCCTGGCAACTGAACACAAGGCTCCGCGTCATCGCCGAGCAGGTCTTCAAGAAGATTGCTCCGGACAGCGTTGACGGCATCGCGCGCCAGGTTGAGGAAGGCCTCCTCACCTTGGTTGAGCTCGATCGTCTTTCACTTGAGGTAGAAGGGATAACGACGGGCGCTATAAAGCTCATATTTGGGACTGCCTCTCCCGTGGACGTTGCATTAGACTTTGCCGCTTCAGTCACTCATGATGAAGCGATACGTGCTAAGAACGTACTGCCTGAACTGAAAGGTCTGTTGCGTGCAGAACTCGGCATTGACATCAGCTCTGAGCCAGATCTCGAATCAGCGAGAAGAGTGCTCCGGAGAACACTATGAGCCACGGATTTCGTGGCCGGCTTGCCTGAAGGGCATAGCACCGAGGCCTTTTCGTCTATTCAAATTCCGAAGCGGCCTGACCAGATAGACAAGATCCGTCATCTCTGCCAGATCTGGCGTAACAGAGCCGATCTGAGAGAAGCCTATATTGAGACTGCTGGAACAGTCGAGAAGGAGGTCGGACTGTCAAAGATAGACCTCTCTGCAAAAGTGATCACCGAACTGGATACCTTCCCTTGCATCGAAAACAAACTCCTTCTCTCGGCAGAACGCTCTATTCTGGGCGGGAAGCCGGAGGTGGCTCTCAATTTGGCAGAGAGACGCGCACAATCCTTCTGGTCGCTCCAAGACCACTTGCAGCAGCTCAGATGGATCTTGATCGAAAACAGTTCCCAAACCCTCATTCTCGGTAAGATGGTAAGATCAGAATTAAAAAGGGGGAAGAAATCCCCTGAAGAGATGATTTCTTGCTACATAGAAGGCTCAACTCCATGGCATGCTGTTGATACATGTTACAGACGATTGGAAAGGCAGTACTCGAGCTTTGACCTGGACTTAAGGGGCGAGCACGACGAACTCGAAAAGGTCATTTCCCACGTGCGGCAGGACTATACCAGGACTGTTGAACAGAGTGTAGAGGTGTTCACAAAGGCAGTCGAGCAGGCGGGCTTGAGAATCGAAGGCTATACGGCCCAAACCGAAGTGTTCGGAAAGTTTGTGAAACCTCTTCTTGGGCGTGATAAGAAAACCGCTTACATTCTTGTTGATGCACTCCGTTATGAGATGGCGAAAGAGCTTATCGACGGCCTCTCAGAGGAGTTTGAAGCAGAGCTGCTTCCGTGTGTGGGGCAGCTTCCAACGTTGACATCAGTAGGCATGGCAGCGCTCATGCCCGGCGCTGAAGCCGCCATTGAACTGAGTGATGTATCCGGTGCAAAGCCTGTGGTCAGGCTGGGATCTGTAATCCTAAGGGATCGGTCGGCAAGAGTGAAATATTTTGAAGATTCGGTGGAGGCAAACGTCGTAACATGCAAACTCAACGAGTTAATAAAGCCCACCAAAAAGAGACAGACAGAAATACAAGCTGCCAGTGTTGTGCTCGTAACCTCGCAGGAAATTGACCGATGGGGCGAAAACCCTGACGTAGAGGAAGAAGCGAGGCTCTTTATGGAGGAAATGCTCGACAGGCTCCGGAGGGTAACTCGCCGACTTGCTGCCATGGGCGTTGAACAGATAGTGGTGACTGCGGACCACGGCCACCTCTTTGGTGAGACCATTGAAAGCGGTATGAAGATGGACCCGCCCGGAGGACATACCGCCGAACTGCACCGGCGTGTCTGGATCGGGAAAGGGGGAAAGTCGGCAGAGGGTTACTTGAGGGTGTCTGCAGCTGACTTAGGCCTCAAGGGTGATCTTGAATTTTCCTTCCCCCGGAGCCTCGCATGCTTCAAGACAAAGGGCGCGTCCATGGCTTACTTCCACGGAGGAATTTCACTTCAGGAGATGATCATACCCATCATTCTCATGAGAGCGAAGAAAACAAAGCCTTATGCTCCTGAGATGGCGGGTGTTACCTTAACGATGGACAAATCCAAAGTCACAACCCGCTTCTTCTCAATAACTGCAACATATTACGTTGTGGGGCTCCTCGGGGCTGATGAGATCAGGGTAATAATGTCAGTCAAAGCAGACCGGAAGGAAGTCGGGTTTGCCGCGGTGGCAGCCTACGGGTTCGAGGAGAGCACGAAGGAGATCGTCCTGCAGAAGGACAGGCCAAATGCTGTTACTCTCATGCTCAGCGATGTGAAAGACATAAGCAGCGTGTCAGTTCATGTGATGGATGCTATCTCCCAGGTTGAACTAAAGCGATTGGAACATATTCCTGTGCAGATATCAATATGATGAGGTAAAGCATCTTATGCCGCATCTTGATAAGAAAGCTACCCAAGTCTTCGGAGGAAAGGTTGTCCGCAAGGACCTTGTCAGGAAGGTGAAGGTGGGGGCAAACGTCCCCATATTCGTTCTTGAGTACCTGCTCGGCAAGTACTGTGCGACTGATGACCCTCTGGCAATTGAGGCAGGCTTGAAGGTGGTGAACTCCATCCTGGCCGAGAACTTTGTACGCCCCGATGAAGCCAACAAAGCCCAGTCGTTTGTGAGGGAAAAGGGAAAGCATACCCTCATAGACAAGATAAAGGTCCGTTACTTGTCGGAAGAAGACAAATACTGGTCTGAGTTCGTGAATTTTGGGCACAAATACGTCCATATACCTGAAACGTACATTCGGCAGTACGACCGTCTGCTAATGGGTGGTATCTGGGCACAGGTTCAGATCAGGCACGAATTTGATGAAGAAGTAAAGGGCCGTCGCAGTCCCTTCTGGATAGACGAAATGCAGCCGATACAGGTCGCAACCTTTGACATAGAGGAATACAGGCAAGGCCGGAGAGAGTTTAACTCCGAGGAGTGGGTCGATCTGCTCATCAGGAGCATCGGTATGGAACCCACACATTTTGACAGACGACTTAAGCTTCACTTTCTGTGCAGGCTCATTCCACTCTGCGAACCCAACTTCAACTTGGTGGAACTGGGGCCGAGAGGCACAGGGAAATCATATGCTTACCAGGAATTGTCGCCCTACGTGATTCTTATGACAGGCCCGACAACGGTCGCCAATCTGTTCTACAACATCGCAACGGGCAGAATGGGACTTGTGGGGTTGTGGGATGCCATTGCTTTCGATGAAGTGGCTGACCTACAGAAGATGCCTAAAGAGGTAATAACAACCCTTAAAACTTACTGTGAATCGGCGACGTTTGCGAGGGGGAAAGAGGCGCTTACGGGACATGCATCGATCGCCTTTTTTGGCAACACAAATCAGCCCGTTGAAGTGATGGTTAGGTCATCGCACCTCTTTGTGCCTATGCCTGATGTTATCAGAGAAGACATGGCGTTTCTGGATCGTATGCACCTCTATATCCCCGGCTGGGAGATTCCGAAGATGCAAGTAGAATTCTTCACCGATCACTATGGGTTTGTGGTGGACTATCTGGCAGAGGCGCTGAAGGAGCTTCGCCGGCATAACTACTCCGAGGTTTTGGATCGCTATTTCTCGCTTGGTTCCCACCTCAACGCCCGTGATGTCAAGGCAGTGCGGAAAACGGTCTCGGGCTTGATCAAGCTCATTTATCCTCACGGTGAATTTCGAAAGGAAGAACTCACAGAACTCTTGGAAGCTGCCCTCGAAGGCCGGCGGCGGGTGAAAGAGCAACTCAAGAAGATGGGGCCTTTTGAATACCATCAGACCTCCTTCTCCTACATAGACGGTGAAACCCGTGAAGAAAAATATGTGGGCGTACCCGAGGAGGGAGGACGTGACCTGATCTCAACAGATCCCCTCGCCCCTGGTTCTGTCTACACAGCTTCGGTCGATGACCAGGGGAAAGTGGGTCTCTACAGGTTGGAGGTCGGCTGTTCACCCGGTACAGGGAAGCTCAAGATCACAGGCGGGATCGACACGGCCATGAAGGAGTCGATCCAGAGAGCTTTTGCATACATTCAGGGCCACAAGGCGGAGATTGGTATTGCCCAGGCCTTTGTCACAACAGACTTTCACGTGGAAGTCATAGATCTGATGAATAATAGGGTTTCTTGTGAGGCCGGGATCGCCCTCGTCATAGCCATTTACTCTGCCATCAAGAAACACTCCGCCCAGCCGGCGCTTCTCATTCTCGGAGATCTGAGCATACAGGGTAACATCAAAGCAGTGCGCTCTCTCTCCGAACCCCTTCAGATCGCAAAAGATAATGGAGCTCGGCGTGCTCTGATCCCCATTGAAAATAAAAGACATTTTCTTGAGGTATCAGGAGAAATTGTCGAGAGGGTGGATCCAATCTTCTATGGAGACCCTCTGACGGCGGCAATGAAGTCACTGGGACTCAATTAAAATATAAAAAGGCAGCTTTTGAGCATACAAGATAAGAGAGGTTTATATGGAAAAGAGAATACGTCGCAAAATTGTACGGAAACTGCCACCAATCAACTCTAAGCTGACCGGGAAATTTAAGGGACTGATCTACAAAGCAAAAATCGTTTCTGATAAAAGTGAACCAACAGGGAAAGCCATAGAATATGCTGGTGCAAAGTATGGGAGTATGACCGCTGCGGCACAAGCAATCACCAAACAACCAACGAACGGCTGGCGATTTTGGAAGGTACAAGCGGACAAATGATCAGATAAGTTGCCATTACACTCTCTCGATATAAGAAACATCTCTCCTTAAAAAGTGGGAACTTGTCCGAGACCTCCACAAGCTCGACTTTCCTCGCAAGGCGAAGGGCAAGTGTAAGAGGAGCGAAGGATGGGGTTTAAGGATTTCCAGAAGAAATACAAGGGATTATAAAGTCTCGCAAAAGTGTTGACTTCTGTGAGTACTTGAGGGCGGCGGAGTCCTCTCTTGTTTACGAAGATGCAGGCGGAGCCGAGACCCGCTCTCTCAGATGCTCTTCTTTGTGTGACTCACGCTTTTGCACTTCGGTTTCGGCTTAAAGCCGCCTCTACTGTCGGCTCGAGACGGACGGTCGCCACTCCCGCCCTTGCCTTCGGCTCATACTTCTGGTAGCATTCATCGTGAGGAACACAGGTTCCCACACTGTGGGAATATGACTGGCAACACCAAAGGAGGCACACAATGGGAGACAAAGGCGGCAAAAAGGACAAAGACAAGGACATGAAACAGAAGGCCGTCAAACAGGCAAAAGATCTGAAAGAGAAGAAGGACAAACAACTGAAAAGCGCACTGAAATAATCATGGCTGAAGATAAGAAAGACAACATAGGCGGTATCCCTGGTAGCTATTGGAGGTACATTGCAGCACTTGCTATCGCTTCAGTGGTTATATTCGCATGGAATAGCCTTTTCAAATTCGGCCCCCCTCAGCATTATACAATAAATTACAGTCAGTTCATGGAGCAATTAAGCGCAGGCAATATAAAATCCGTTTCAATAAAGAAGCTGCTTGTAAGTGGGGAACTGGCTAAAGAAGTGAGCATGCAGTTCCAGGGAGAAACGAAACCCGCACAGGTGAGATACTTTCAGACCGTCCTGCCTACTTTTCAGGGTGAAGGACTCCTGCCCGAACTGAGGGAAAAAAATGTGATTATCACCATCGAGTCCGCTGAACAGGGATATTTCTGGCAGATTCTGATCGGAATCCTGCCATGGGTGCTGATCATCGGGTTCTGGGTCCTGATGACGAAGAGGAATCAGCAGATCCAGGGTGGCCCGGGAGGGCTCTTTACGTTCGGGGCGAGTAAGGCCAAACTATATGATACGAAAAAACCGAGTATAACGTTTAAAGATGTTGCCGGGATGGAAAATGTGAAGATGGAACTGAGAGAGACGATAGAGTTCCTGAAAGACCCCTCCAGATTCGCAAAGATCGGCGCCAAAGTACCCAAGGGGGTGCTTCTGGTCGGACCTCCGGGAACAGGCAAGACCCTCCTCGCGCGTGCAATGGCAGGTGAAGCGGGTGTCCCTTTCTACAGTATCAGCGCATCCGAATTCATCGAAATGTTTGTGGGAGTCGGCGCCTCGCGCGTAAGGGATATGTTCAAAAAGGCAAAGGCTTCTCAGCCGAGCATTATTTTTATCGATGAAATCGATGCGGTAGGCCGTACACGCGGCGCAGGGCTAGGAGGCGGACATGATGAAAGGGAACAGACCCTGAACCAGCTTTTGAGTGAAATGGACGGATTTGATCCCCATGAAGAGGTGATCGTCCTGGCTGCCACCAACAGGCCGGACGTGCTCGATCCCGCCCTCTTGAGGCCGGGAAGATTCGACAGGCATGTTGTTATCGACAGGCCGGGCTGGAAAGAACGGAAGGCGATCCTTGAAATCCATGTGAGGGGCAAGGTGCTGGCAGATACTGTCGACTTCGAGACTCTGGCGAGGGGCACCCCGGGTATGACCGGCGCCGACCTTGAGAATCTTACGAACGAAGCCGCACTGGTTGCCTTGAGAAAGAATAAGGACAACATAGATATGCATGACTTCGAGGAGGCCAAGGACATTATCCTTATGGGGGCAGTCAAAGAAGAGACCATAAGCGATCTTGAAAAGCGGATTACGGCGTATCATGAGGCTGGACATACCCTTGCCGCATGGGAACTGCCCGGCGCCGATCCGATATACAAGGTCAGCATTATCCCACGCGGAATGGCGATGGGTGCTACGCAGCTCCTTCCCGGGGAAGACAGGCATTATTATCCGCGCACCTATCTGATGAACAGATTGAGTATAGCCCTCGCCGGAAGGGTTGCGGAAAAGATCGTTTTTAATGACAGCAGCAGCGGCGCACAGAACGACCTGAAAGAAGCAACTGCACTGGCCGAGAAGATGGTGGCACAGTGGGGAATGAGCGACAAGGTCGGCCCGATCAATCTCGGACGCGGGGAAGAACATCCGTTCCTGGGCAGGGAGCTGTCTCTCCCGAAGCGCTACAGCGAGGAGATGGCTTGGGTCATGGACCAGGAGATCCGACAAATGATCATCGATGCGGAATCAAGGGCGGCTGAAATATTGACCGGGAAACGACATGCCCTTGACGCCCTTGCAGAAGCCCTGATCAAGGAAGAGATGCTTGAGAGGTCCGATGTGGAGCGGATAATACGGGGTTCGAAAGAATAGGAGGCCGGCGCAGTGATCCTGACAGCCGTTTATGTGAAAAACTAAAATGGTGAGGGACATTCCATGAAAGCACTACTCATTTATCCTGAATTCCCGGATACCTTCTGGAGTTTCAGGTATGCCCTGAAATTCATTCACCGAAAGGCGAGCAGTCCACCCCTCGGATTGTTGACTATTGCGTCGATGCTTCCTGAAAAGTGGGAGAAAAGACTGGTCGACATGAATGTAGAAAGCCTGTATGACGACGACCTGAGGTGGGCTGATCTTGTCTTTGTAAGCGCGATGTCTGTTCAGAAAGAGTCAGTGAAAGAAGTGATAGCGCGATGCAGGGCTGTCAGTGTCAGGATTGTCGCCGGCGGTCCTCTTTTCACGACCGAATATGAGGTGTTCGGGGATGTAGACCATCTGGTGCTGAACGAGGCCGAAATCACCCTGCCCCGCTTCCTGGAGGATTTCCGGAATGGCGTTGCAGGCCATTTCTATACGACTGATCAGTGGGCAGACATACGGAAGACACCCATCCCGCTCTGGGGGCTTATCAATATGAAGCACTATGCCTCAATCAATATCCAGTATTCCCGGGGCTGCCCCTTCAACTGCGAGTTCTGTGACATTACCCTGCTCTGCGGTCGCACACCGCGCACCAAAGACAAAGACCAGATCATTAAGGAGCTCGAGAGTGTATACGCATCAGGGTTCAGGGGCCAGGTCTTCTTTGTTGACGACAATTTTATCGGGAACAAGAAAAAGCTGAAGGAGGAGATCCTCCCTGCCATCATCGAATGGATGGAGAGGAGAAAGCATCCCTTCTCCTTTAATACGCAGGCATCCATAGAACTGTCCGATCACAAAGACCTTATGGAGATGATGGTAAGGGCAGGATTCGATGTCGTCTTTGTCGGCATCGAGACACCCCATGAGCAGAGCCTTGCAGAATGCAGCAAATTCCAGAACAAGAACCGCGATCTCCTCGCCAGTGTCAGGAATATCCAGAAGTCAGGCCTCGAGGTGCAGGGAGGATTCATTGTCGGTTTCGACAACGACCCCCTTACGATTTTCGACACCCAGATCA
>Ga0315295_10000220_pt1 | contig 48741 bp, 71 predicted proteins | sample YL17G14_0_MG_FD_204453 | JGI IMG/M metagenome (GOLD analysis project Ga0315295, IMG submission 204453) | Sediment microbial communities from Yellowstone Lake, YNP, Wyoming, USA - YL17G14_0 | ecosystem: Environmental > Aquatic > Freshwater > Lake > Sediment | place: USA: Wyoming | collected... | reverse complement strand
AACAGTGCGTCATCATCAACGACCTTAGATGCGAACTGGATTTGGCAATGACCCGCATTAAGGAACTGGAGAATCCTCACCCATGTGATTTGTGTGGTAAATCGTTGTATGTGAATAATCCGTGTTGTCCTTTAGACCACACCACAAGATTGGAGGAGGCTCGCAAATGAAATGTCCTAAATGTGGTTCAAAGAAAATTGGGCAGTATTGCTTTGGGTCTGCAAAAACTCCTTTCTTTAAATGTCTGGATTGTAAGCATCTATTTAAGGTCGAGTTAGAAAATGAAAAGGAGGAAATAAAAAATGATGGAAATTGAGGAACCGCTGTTCGTGGGGAAATGCGTATATTGCTTCGAGCCCGTGTATGAGGGTGACAACTATATTAAGAGGGAGGGGCAACTCTTTTGTTGCCGCTTCTGTTATGAGGAGGCGAACGAACTATGAGGGACTTCAAATTCACCATCATGGTGGCCGCGATACTCTCGGCTTATGTGGTCGCGGTTCTTATTTGGGCAGGAATACTGCTAGGAGTATTGAAATGAGCGACTGGGAAGAATATGTCGTGGTCATCAAGATTCCCGTCCTGGTGTGGGCTAGTAATCCCGAGGCAACGCCAGAGCTGGCGAAGGAGTGGTTCGAGGCCCACTTCGAATATACGGGCGAGGATAAACCGACTATTTTATACAACTATATAAGGAAAAGAAAGAAAAAAGAGGAAATTCTCCTTGGGAAATGCGAGGAATGTGGGGGCGATGTATATGAACACTACAAACATATCAAAACAGAGGCGGGCCTGTTCTGTTGCCATCTCTGTTTGGCCCGGTGGTTAGATGACGACTGAAGAATCAGCGGAAAAGATTAAATGCCCCAGATGTGGGTATTTATTCAAGCACAAAGAGGTGAAACAATATGAGCAGACACAGCTTTAAAATAGCGAGGCGCAAGGAAAGACGAGAAGAAACGCGGCGGGCCCGAAAAGCGGAGCGGGCGCTTATGGCAAAAAGAAAAAAGCATCTTGCAGATGAGGAGGCGGGGAAATGATTTATTATAAATGCGGCGATTGCGGCGTGATATTCAAAACGGGCTACAAAAAGCCCAAGGTCTGCCCCGCCTGTGGGAGTCTCAAGTTCGAATCGTTCTATTATTTCGGAATGATGCGGGGCTTCAACAAAGGAGTTGGAATTATCGCGCCGAAGCAAAAGTGAGGAGATTCATTCATGCATTTTTATATTAATAATTCCGGCAGACTGCCCCCTCAATCAGCGGTCGAAGCGGGCGCATATCATCATAAAAGACCCCCACGCGCAAGATGCCAATGTTCACAATCGTTTGTTCGTTCGGAGACGAACGATGCACCGAATACTTTAAATATAGATAGGCCGATGTCTTCTCGGCCAAAAAGAAGGGTCAAGATGCACAACGCGGTCGGATGTCGGTGTGTGAGCGGGTTACTTGGCTTCCCCGCTTACCTCCTGGGTGGGGATGCGTATCCCCCCACCTTCAACATACCGGGATTCGACCGCAATTTTTATTCAAAGGAGTGAAGATGGGCGACCCAAGATGTCAATATCGCAGATGTCAGAAGCGGGCAGTCGGCTTCAACACCATCCGTTATTGTGTGCGCCACGCTAATTGGTGGGCTAAAAACAATCCGGGGTTGAAGTTGACGCGAGTGTATGAAAAGAGATTAAGATGAAGGCGGGAAAGGCGGTTGAGTGTTTTGATGGGAAGTACTAGGGAGCGCCCGAGCGGGACCAACTCGATTGGATTACCTAGGAAAACCTACACAAGAGGGGATGCTTTAGTGCCAGCAACGTCGGTGGCTAACCTTGGCCGGAGTCCCCCACCGCCCCCGACACCTAAAGGACGTGAGACGAGATGAAAGGATATGAAATTACGGAAGAAGAATTGTTCGTCGGCGACACTGTTTATAAAATGACCAGCGAACAACTCATAGATACATGCTATGGTAGATGCAGGGAGATAATCGAGATGGGTCCACGGCAGGAGCGAGGCGACAGACGATGGCGCGTGGATATTGTTCATGATAATGGTTGCGTTTGGGAGTACGACATACCAAAGAATCGTTGCTTCGGAGACGTCTTCGAAGTGGGAGGCAGGTATCGCATCATCCGCGTAGAGGTTGCATATGAGATATTCACGGCGACCATATTGAGAATCAAGCGTCTATAAAATTAAATGATGAGTGAGACCATGAGAATCGGAATAGATATTGATGGCGTGATGTGTGACCTGATGCGGCCAGTTGTTAGACGGATTAACAACAAATACCACACCCATTATCGAGTGGAAGACATCACGGAATGGAATCCAAAAAATTGGGAAAATGCGGACGGAAAGAAAATAGAATTGGAAAAAGAGGTGCGGGAATTCTTGGCGGACGCGACCGCCGCACTCACCCCCTTTCCAATCGCAGGAGCGTTTGAAGCTGTTACAAAACTGCAAAACGATGGGCACTCCATAATTTTTGTCACTGGCAGACAGGATTCCCCCGACATCATGAACCACACTTTGAAATGGATGCAAAGATATTATCATAATCCCCAAACCGTCCCGATAATGCACACCTCGAACAAGGCGGCGGTAGAAGTGGATTTGTTCATTGATGACAACTATGATATTGCGTGCGATATCGCTGATGCGGGAAGACCAGTGATTTTAGTGACGCGCCCCTGGAATATAAATTGCGGGCCAGCACCAGTTTTTTTGACGCGACTCGCGGGTTGGGACGATATATTGGGATTTATCGGAGCAGTGCATCATCTTGACGACTGATAAATTATCAATGGATGATAGACCTTCGATGCGCGGAGTCCTGTCCCTACAATCGGGGCGGCATATGTATCAGAGTTCGTCTTATAGGAGGCCGACCCCCCGAATCAGCTTGCCGCGCCTATATAGAGGACAACGCTATTATAGAGATAGTGAGCGACATATAATGTATCGTCTATATACGAAGGATATATATGACGGTTATATATACTCGTTATTCTATGATGGTAATAGTGGGGCATCTTACTCCTAAGATATAAGACCGTAATAATAAGATGCTAATAGAGAGGAAGAGAACATGAAGAAAGTGACAGAGAGATACGGGGCAGACAGGAAAAAGTGGCCCGCCAGATATCGTGGCGGAAGGGGAAAGAAGAAAGAACTGGTCGGGAGGGTGCAAGTCGCGCAATGGATGATGGGGTTCACACCTAAGAACACGGTGGCGCTCAATAATGGCGGGACCGTTATCAAACGCCACGGTGACAGCCTCTATACGGTGAAAAAGAGGGGGGATTAGAAATGAATCTTTTCCAGACATTGGGGCGGGGACGGAACCCGCCACCGATGGCAAGGTCGTCGTTGTCCTCCATCTTTTATGGCACTCATTTCGAGGGAGTTGCAGAACTAGCAACAATAGGGATGAACTTGGAAGGCGTGAGTCTGCATGAAATACAAACCCTGGGGGGGCAACTCCTTCCCGAGCATCAGGCCGTGATTGGCAATGCGACGAACGAATGTTATAGTGTTCGTTCCGATGTGTATGTACCAGTCATGAATAATGATGTCATCGATGCGGTGGTCAAGGTATGCAACAAACACGGGCTAGTGCCGAACGGGGTGGTAAATGTGAACGAGGGGCGCATGAATGCCTATGTGTTCTTCAACAACGTAATAGGAGACCCTACCGCCATGTCTTCGTCGCACAAAATCATTTCCGTACATGGGGAAGAAGCAGGTATCGGTCTGCGCGTTTTTAATTCCTACACGGGGCAGACCGCTTTCGGAGCAGAACCAATGATGGTGCGGTTCATTTGTTCCAACGGAGCCTTCTTGGGGTCGATTTTATCAGGAATTTCCATGAAGCACACCAAGAAAAGCGAGGAACTGTTCAATCTGCTTCCGGCATTAATCGAGGAAACTATGGGAAAAACAGATTTCCTCTCGGACCTACTTCTGGCGGCGGAAGACACGCCCATCGACCTCCCCGATTTGGTAGGAGTGCTTTGGGGGCTGAATCTGCCCAAGGGGGCCATCGACGATATCCTGAAGCAACCAGAAGTTTATGAGCCGAACCTGATACAGAACCTTAACGCGCTTACGGCCTTCAACGCCGTGACAGCATATATCACGTATCGTGATGGGGCCGAAAAGTCGCAGGTTACGGAAACCCTCTCGCACAAGGCGACGGACCTGCTTACCCTGGACCTCAGAGAGATAATAGATTTCGGCGAGGAAAGGAAGCAGAAGTACGAGGAGAATCTGAAGGAACAGCAATTGCGGCGCGACGCATTAAAGATAAAAGTGGTTGCACAGAGGTGATGGCACTTGAAAGACGATGAAGTAGACAGAATATCGGAAAAGATAATCGCGGTGTTGTGTGATGAGGAGGTGGACTTCGCCACCAGTCTTTGCGCTCTCGAATTAGTACGCATGGCGATGTACTCGGAGATGATTGAGGACACATTAAAAGCAAAGGCAAAGAAGAAATGAGAAAGCTTTATATCTGCGGGATGGTCTATGGGGGTTCGATGCGGGCTACGGCGGTGGAGTCATACACTCATATATTCCCTCCTAGCCCTGCTCTTTTCTACCGCCGTCCCGCATCACTATTTGATGACAGGTGATGTTGATGACAGAGATGACCATAACCCTCCGTTATGACGGACTGGAGAACGCATTGGATGATATAGAGACTTTTATACTTGATGGCTTTCTGTGGGTGCTTTTCGCGGTGGACAACCTGGGGGACGACAACAAACCATATACTGTCACCGTGCCACAGGGCGCTTACGACGAATGGTTGACGCGGGGGTAAGCATGGCAAAACAAAAGAAGGATTGCGGTGAGTGCGCTCGGAAAGACCTTTTGGAAGGATTGGAGGACACACTAACTGGTGTGCCCGAACCGATGGACTCTGGTTTCGGGGCACACGATGGATATGTTTGTGGTCTGTTAAGTGGTATCGTGTGTCATATCCAAGCGGTGAAGGCGGAACTCATTAAGTTGGAGAATGATTCCATGCAGGACGGGTCACTTTTCAAGAAGGAGTGAAGACGATGGAAACTGAAGAGATATATGATAAGGCAAAAGATATTTTGAAAGAGCTATCTGGGTGGTCGGTGCTGGATTCGATGTTGGTGCTTGAGGTGGCGAAACAGCAACTCATGTCGGACACCATTGTGACCGCGACCAAGACGGCGAAAAAGAAATGAAGCGCAAGGAGTGGCGCGACCACGAAATGGGAGTTTGGTTAGGCAAACGCGAACTTGAGATGATAGGGGAAATTAAGCAAAGTATTCGGACTGAGTGGGAAATTGAGTGCGGGGGAATTCTTAGCAATTCCGAAACATTGCGGCGTTGCATCTATGAAACCTGGAAGGTGAGGTGTGCGGGACACAAGAGCGTTCAAAATAATCATTGATGTGCATGAGCGGGATAATCCAATTTCCAAGAAATTAATGACTCTCACCAAGGCGTGGGGCGTCAAAGAAGGCGCAGGATATGACCCGACCGCCGACTATATTATCATTGACCGAGCGGGGCGAGAGTGGGGGATAGAACGCAAATCGTTCCTCGATTGTTGGCAGTCGATATGTTCGAAACGGGTTGACGGGCAACTATCACAACTGTGCAAAAAGTATCCCAACCGCGCCATCTTGATGCTCGAAGCTCCGCCACCCAGAATGCCACGCAACTTGATGCATAAAACTTATGCCGTTCATCGGACCGTGTTCACTTTCTTTAGTGATAGGTCGCTTCTAATGCCCTGCTGGTATATCATGGATTCTAATGCGGGGGCTAACATATTAATTAAATTCGCTCGCCGCGCTCATATGGTGGAGATTCATGGGCGAGGATTACAGGTGGTGATGGAACACGACGAAGTGTGAACTTTGCGGGCAACCACATCATGCCAGGGGGTTATGTTCCAAACATTATTGGAAAATGATGAATCAAAATCCTCACCGAAAGAAGGCTCGCTTAGAGTGGCAACGGAAACATGGCGAGACACATCGGGAAATAGTATCTAATAGTTATTATAATAATACTCCTTTAACGGCAAAGATGGTGAGGCAATTATGGAAATAAGAACACACTTTTTCAAGAGCGACGAAGAACAACATATCTACCACATCGGAGATATTCATGCTGGTATAAAGGATTCCGATATACGCACCGCTGAATTGGCGTATGAGATGGCGGCCACCGTTCCTAATGGCTGGCTCATTAGTATGGGCGACGTATGTGAATACAGGGAGCCGGGGCATCCTTTCTATGATAGCGACCAATGTACGATGGATATTGATGCCCAATTAACCTGGAATTTCCGGCAATTTAATAAGTGCAAAGGCCGCATCGCGGGGGTCTTGATGGGAAATCATGAACGGAAATTATCTCGGGAAACTACTATTAACCCCGTGCGACGCTGGTGCGCGGAACACACGGTTCCATATCTGGGTTCGATGGCCCGGATTAATTTCGTTTTCCCTGAAGGGCAGACCTATTCGATGATGGTCCATCATGGGTATGGGGCTGGCCGCAAAAAGGGTGGCAAAGTGAACATGCTAGGTGATTTTATAAAATCGCACGACGTGGATTGCGTGGTCATCGGGCACGTTCATCAACTGCATGATTGGATAGAGACAGAGCTTATATACCCGAACAACCATGTGAAGGCTAGGTATAAGTTATGCGGACTCTCGGGCACATTCCTACGAACATATGCCGAAGGAGCGTCTGGCTATGCGGAGGAACGTATGATGGAACCAGTACCTAATGGATTCCTCATTACGCATATCCATCCTGAGCGTGGCATACACATGGAGAAGGTGTTGTTTGGATGAGAAAGAATTACTTGGGGGCGTTGGTGGAGGTGAACAGCGGGCACGGACCGCCATTCATAATCACTAATGTCTATTGGGAAGAGTTAGAGGCGCTGGCAGAACAGTTCGGAAAGACCAACATTAAAGTTGTGGCCTGGGGCGATTTCGCCGAAGGCAGAGCAAAACATAAAACGCAAGAACACAGGAAGATGATTGATTTATTGGCAGGTGTCTAACATGACGTCAACAAAAAGTGGAAAAGGCGAATATTGGAAACATGGGGAAAGTATTGGTAAGGTACAATTCCCGAAGATATGGCGGGCGAGCGCAGAGAATGGGAACGAAGTTCGGCGGGTCGGGAAACAGCACGTGATGCATTTCTTTGGGCCCGGAAAGATGCCGCAACCATGCTCTGGGATAGAGACTTGTTTCTATTGTAAGGATGGGAACGCTCGGGTTTACAAATACCGCACGATTATTATTTTGGACGGGAAGCCGAAGTTCTCAGACTTGGACGGGTCGCTCTCGCGCACCATCGCGGACATGCAGATATTGCTCAACGAACAAGGCGTGAGCGTGGAACAGATACAGAAGAAGGTCTATCTTATTACCCGCGCCAAGGAACTCAGGGAACGCCCCGCATATGTGGTAATGATTACTGGCGAGGCAGAGTTGCCCGAGATTGTCGGCGTGGATATGTCCCACGAAGAGAACAATTCCAGAGCGAACGTGGAAGTAATCAAAGAGGAGAAGAACCCCGCGCTGAAGAAGAAGTCTCAAATAGACCTGCTCATCGACGATGTGCCCACGGTTGGGTTGCTGACCGAGGACGAGGTTCTATTGCTCAAGGGGTTCGAGGACAAGCTCAAGCGGCAATTGGCGGAAGACCCCAACTGGGATATGGCTGACGCTATAAAGACGGCGTTGAAGCGCAAAGCGTGGTCTTCAGAGAAGATTGCGCTCGCTATGAAATTCTTCGATAAGGGCGGCGTCTACATCAGGCAGGATGAATTAGTAGCGGGGTGATTCCCCGTGGATGGCAAAGAACACGAACTGTTCGAGATTCATCAATATTTCGAACAACTTCAGTTGCGGGGGAAGAGACGGCCAATCGTGGGAAATGACAACGTGCGTCTCCTGACCACCATCTTATTTCCTTTACGCGGGACATCGATATTGTTGCGCGGAGAGGCTGGTAGTGCCAAGTCAAGCATTATCAGGGGGGCAATAGTGTTGGCCTTCGGTCCAGGGGTATTAGATGATGCCGTGCCAGAGGTACTTTTGTGGGGCGGTTCATCGGACAAGGCGCTCTTGACAGATAATAATGTCAACCGCATCGAGTTAGAGGCCACCCATTGCATCATCCCAGAATTGGAATTCGTATTGACCACCGACCGTGGCTATGATATCGTCAAAGTTTGGACAGAGGGAGAGGTCTATCCTTATGAACGGGCCACCAATTTTGGGCATGGAACGGAACGCTTGGTACTCAAACCGTTACCGATACTTACCTCTATCGCCAACGAATCCCCCCGCCTCAAAGATTTAGGCGAAGAGATGGAACGGCGCTATATGCCGCTATACACCGAATCTAATCGGGAAATGACGCAACGGATTCATATCCGCAAGGCCGAAATAGAGGCATATCCTGATGATTCCATCTTTATTGAGGCCGCCCAACAAGTATCAGACCTGCGGGGGCACTTCAAGAATTGCATGAAGATGAACTTCGGCGGTGCGATACGGCGCAGTCTGCTCGATTCGGGCGAGAAAATCCTTATCAAGAATCCTTCGGCAGTTTATCTGCATGGGGTCGTACCGAAACGCTTCACTATATCGAATACCTACATAGATTATTGGCATGAGATTGTGAAGGCGATAACCACCTTCTATTATACCAGCCGCCCTATCTATGAACGGCGCACCGATAAAGTTCTCATGGCTACACCGGTAGACAACTATCTTGCGTGGCTCATCGGCGGGCAAGCAATCGTAGACGCTTCCTTGCGATTGCGCGATTTGGGGCATGTCCTTATGCAAATCGTGCCGACTATTTCCTACTCCTATGGGGGAGACCTCTCGATTTCCAACGAAGCGAAGGCGCTCGACCATATCGTAGATGAAGTGTCCACCAAAGGATATGAACGGTCGCGGTCGCAAATCAAGGAATTGCTGTTGCGGCTTGTCATGGCGAACTATGTCAAGATGGACGACAAAGACCGGTTCTGGAAGACCATGCAATACGGGGACGAATTCGTGAAAGGCATCAATTGGCAGGAGTGCGTCGATGAAACCAAGAAGGTTATCAGGGAAAAGTATCCCGAGGTCGCGCAGGATTTCATTCCCATGTATTGTGATGACCCCGTTTGTTTAGACCCCTTTACTGGGAAGAAAGTCCGACTATTAGACATTGAAGCTGGCGAAGAGAGCAAGACCGAGACCGTAGTTAAAACAAAGAAAAGGGTGACATTAGATGACCTCGCGTAAAAAGGCAGGTGTTGTCAATGAGGACACAAAATCTGATAAGCGACGAACTCGCGGAACTACTGTTCCGAGAGGGCGCAATAGAAAAAAAGATAAGGAAAGTGTCAACGTTCCAAAGGATGATACTGTACGGGGAGCAGGTGAGATTAAAGGCTGGAAGAAGGTTCGGGGACAACGAATACCGGATAGACGACCTTTAACTGGCCTCATCGATGCGAGCAAACGGCAGGAACTCATCGACCACATTGAAACCATCCTTAATCAGTATGGGTTCGTGGTCGTTAATGCGGCGGTCTCAGTAGGTACGACCCGCTCCTGTATGTTGACCAGCCAGAAGGTAAAGCATAATAGTTCTGTGGCAGACGTTGTCTTGCTACTCGATAACTTGGTCACGAAATATGCCGAGGATAATGCGGAAAATAAGGACGTCAATATGTTCGACGTTATTTCCGCGCTTGTTTATTATGTTCTTATCGTGCATGTTAACATGACACAGGCAAACGCCGATTATAAAAAGATAGCAGAGGCCGCGCAGGAAATAATTGCGAGGACCATGAATCTCGAAATGAAGAACGGCGTCGATGATGAGTCGGAATATGAAGTCGAGGAAGGATTCTATGACCCGAGCGTGAGATAGATGGGAACAACTTACCGTGAATGTGACGAGTGTAAAAAATGGTATGAGGCAGAAGAAATGGACAAATTTGTTTACAGGGACTACGACCCCACCTTTTCCAAGTCGGTCCTGTGCCCGTCATGCTCACTTAAAAAGAGGATGGACGAAAATGGTAGATGACCCAACATATGCAAGCATCAGTGGCACAATCAATCTCAATGTACTCAAACGTTTCGTCTACATTCAATTGGATAATGGTGATTGGGTGTGGGTGGGCGAGCCGTTCGTGGGATGGCAGGACAAGAAAGCAAAGGTGACAATCATAATCGAGGGAATATGAACTGCCCAAAATGTGATGCCACCTTCGAATTTGAATATGTCCAGTGGTGTCAGGAACGGTTCAAACGGTTACGATGCACCCATTGCGGTTGGATTAGCAGAGAGGAACTCAAGTCGAATTGGTGGGCGAGGACGGTAGATGGTGAATATAGATGAATCAGTACGAAGCGCTGGCTTCCAGTATATCTATTGGTGGGGCGCTATTGGTCGCCTTCCAAAATTCGGCTGGCTTCGTTCTTTGGATAGTTTCAAATATGATGTGGGTCTATCAGAGTTACAGACTCAAACGGTGGGAACAGATGCCGATGTGGTTGATATTCACCGTGACCTCAATCCTGGGCGTGATAATATGGACAATATGAAGTGCCCGATTTGCGGGCAGGAAATGAAATTCTTCCCTAAGAGTATGCCACATCCACATTATTGGTGCAGGTATTGCCGAGAACGGGTGTGGGTAACATCAGAAGAGGTGAGAACGTGCGAAAAGTATTAATAACAGGCGTAAGTGGATTTGTAGGTTCATATCTAGCAAATGAACTGTTGACCCTCCACAACGATGAAGTGTGGGGGATGTATCGGAAAAGGACCACTGGCGAAGTGCCAGAGAATATCAGGAAGAGAGTCCCGCCGGGGCCACGCTTCCATTCGGTCGAGGGCGATATGAGTGACTATGAAACGCTATCGACCATCATCGCGGACATCAATCCCGATGTGATATTCCATCTGGCCGCGCAAGCATATGTGCCGCGTTCGATGAGCAACCCCGACGAAACCTTTAGAACGAATGTGAAAGGGACTCATAATCTGCTCGAAGCGGCACGGAATTACGCGAACAATCCAGTCATCGTGTTTGCTGGTTCTAGCGAGGAATATGGAAAGGTGATGCTCGACGCAAAACCAAGCGAACTTCCCATCAACGAGGACAACCCCCTGCGACCACAATCACCGTATGCGGTGAGCAAGGTGGCGGGAGACTTCATGATGCGTAGTTATCACGATGTCTACGGGATGAAGACCGTGGTTTCCCGCGCCTTCAATCATGAGGGGCCGGGGCGGGGTCGCATGTATGTGACCACTGCCATATGTGACCAAGTGGTGCGAGGCGGGGCCATATCTCTTGGTAATGTCAGAGCCTTCCGCGATTGGTCGCATGTGCGGGATATTGTCAGGGGATATATTATTTTGAGTCATCTGGGGAAATTCGGGGAAATCTATGTGCAGGGGTCGGGGCGTACCAACAGTGTACTGACCTATGCTTTATTAGCATTTAATAGATTCTATAAAAAGGAAATTAACGAAATCTCTTGTGGCGACCTGACCATCGAAAATCCCCTGGAAGTTGACGAGGGAGAGTGGGAATTTGGGAACAGACTCTTGATGCTGAACAATGTGGATTACAGTATTTTGGCTGACACCAGCGAAACGGGGAAACCGTGCAAAGGAATCTTTGGGTTCAACGACGGGAGCATCGCAATCAAAATGGAAGATGGGGTGAAACGGCACATCTTTTTCGACGCGGACAAGTGGCGACCCGTGGATGTACCGATTCTCTTCTCTGACCCAAGCAAAATGATGGAATTAGGATTCGAAGTCCATTATGAATTGGAAGATATAGTGACGGAGCAGGTGTATCATGCCCAGACACAACCGGCATAAGTATATCAAAAAATATTGCGCCACCTTTGGCACGGACGCCTTTGATGTCCGCGAACTCTATGAGAAGATGGTGAACGACAATTATAAATTCACTCCGAGCCGTAATACGCTGGCGACTCTTTTGCGGGGAGCGCCGTGGCTGAAGTTCGTGGGGGACCGGATGGTTGAATGCAATCGTTCCCGCGACCGTTATACCAGATGCATGTATATCTACGTAGGTGAGAAAGGTGCGGGGGCACAAAACAAATATTGAATTCGTTTATTCGGTGGTCGTCAGGGAATTTCGGGACCAGCCTTTCACGGTGAGAGAACTTCATAACGTGTTGCATCTAGGGAGGTGGCACTATCTCCCCTCTCTTCAGGGGCTGGCGGTAATCCTCAGACAAGTCCCCGGCGTCACCTGTATCGGAGTACCGGAACGGAACGAAGCCGTTTATCAGTATGTGCCTGGATTGATGAAAAAAACGATGGTGAAGGATTTCGATGGCAGACCCAGAGATACAGAACTTCTTCGATTACGCGAAGCAAGAAATAATGAACGGTGGAGATTACAGGACTCGTATTAGGAGTTCCCCCCTCTATCGTAAGTTGGCGATGTCCTATGACAACCTAGATGAAGTGGTGGACCGCGCCGAAAAGAAGATTCCCCTCGACGCTTGGGCGCGGAACTGGACCCGACTAGGATGGCTTGAATTGTTGAGAGGGAGACGGTCGTTGCAACAATTAGACGAGACCGGAATTCCCCGGCTCGAAGACGCCGAAATAGAGGCGCAACGGGTGTTCATCTCGGTGTGCGTTTATGCGGGGACCGTCAAGAATCGGTACGACGAAAACTATGGCAAAGATGCAATGGAAACATTGGTCAAATCGTTCGTGAAGGCCGAGATGTGTAAGATGTATGCCGATAAGACCAAAGAAGACCGTGACCAAGAGGTGTACGATTTAACGAAAGCGACCATCGAGTTCCGCAAAAAATTGGGGGAGGCCACGACCGAAATCGCGGTGGCCGACGAAATGAAACGCAGTAATCCCGGCCTCATCAAACGTTTCATAAATGAGTGCGGCGGGGACGCGCCTCTTTTTAAATTGATAAGGGAGCTTCAGCAATGACAACCATAGAGGAATTATATATAAATGCGTGTAAGAAGATGACCGATATCCACGAACACCTACCTATTTTGCGTAGATATGCGGGTATGTCTGAGGGTATTGTAGAGTTCGGGGTGCGTTATGGAGAGTCTACGGTCGCGCTGTTGGCTGGTAAGCCCAAGTGGTTGCTGTCTTTTGATACCGACCAATTCCCGCTCTTTGAACAATACAGAGATGAGGTCGCGCCGAACACACGATTCGAATTCGTTCGTATGGACGACCGTGACGCAGAGATTCCGTTGTGCGACCTGTTATTCATTGATACGGTCCACACATATGAGCAATTATCGTCAGAATTAACAAAACATTCTAAAAAGGTGCGCTGGTGGATTATCCTTCATGATACCCACACCCCCCCATATAATCGGGTTTGCGAACCACTTGGTATGTGGAAGGCGGTCGCAGAATTGATGGTCGGGGGCGAATGGTATGTGTTGCAGGACTACGACAATAACAACGGACTGACAATCCTGGCCCGTGCGGTTCACTACGAAGATGATTGGAAGCGAGAGGTCCAGCCGACCTTCAGGATATGAAACGCTTACATTTTACCGAATATCTCCGTCTTAAGGCGGAGAGCGGGCTGAAAGGGAAAGAGTGGTCGCTCACAAATCGATGTCCGATAGGTGGTTATGTCACAATCACCGACGCGGAACATCAATATTTACAAAAGGCGAAGCGGCCTCATAGACCGGCGCACAAATTTGTTCCCCCCGACCGCATCGATGCGAGGGCTTGCCCGCCTTGCGTTTCCTCCCTAGTGCGGGAAGCGGTCAAAGGAACGAATCTAACGCACGCAGGACGCTTCCTGCTCATATCGTTCATGCGAGGGATAGGTGCGGACGCAGAAGAGCTTACAAAGCTGTTTGCACATCAACCCGACTTCGACCCGCGCTATACAAATTACCAAATAAATCACATCTATTCACGCGAATATGCCGTCCCCGCGTGTGAATGGATTAAGCATCGGGGACTATGCCCTGCCCCGTGTGGTAATACCAATCATCCATTGAAATATTATGAATGCGAATTAAAGCGGGTTGGCACATCCGACGCCACTGATTGAAGCGAGCCCCGGACCGAGCGAAGAGGTGACAAGCGATATCATGATATTCACCTTTTTGTCGCCGACTGGGATTCCTTGGTCGATGCGTCCGGCAGAGACCGTGGCCCTCATTATTGGACCACCTTGTGCGTAAACATATTTAACACACATAGGAGTTCCATAGGGTGTGGCGTTCTCATCTATTGCTTTTGATTGTATTCTCCCCGTAACAAGCGTTCCGTTCGTCCAATCAAATTTATAAGAGGTGGGTGGGACGGAAGGTAAAAGGGGCATGGGTCTGTCCACCGACCAGTCGGTTTCGTAAACAACCACTACTGATTTCTGTTCTTCGAGGATATCTATGATGCTTCTTCCTTCGTTGGGGTCATAACGGGTTTTAACAACGTCCATGCCCGCTCCGCCAAATATGCGGGGCTTGCCCAATTCTGCTTTCCAATCTATATACCAACCCAATGCCCCACGTTCATATTTCTTCCCGTCGAAGTTCAATTTATTCAATGGTAAAAGGTTGGTGTTTCCAGCTATGAGTCCCGCCGTACCGCCATATGGTCCGCCTCGCCCAGCATCCCATATCGGTTCTCCCGCCACGTGCAAATTTCCACTGCCGTCTATTGAGCCACTGAGATAAATACTGTATAGCCAAGCGATAGGTTTGCTAGTGGCGATTCTACCCCAGGCCACATCATATGAGCAGGACTCAGTAATCATCTGTTGGTGCGCGATTGGATAACAGTTTGCTGGGTTTGCTTTTAATTTTACCGAAAGATAATCAAAGTAGTAACTGGTCTCAAAAGAAAAAGTAGTGTTATAGGGGGCATACGCCTTTACCGCTAATCTGATACGCATGTCTGAATCGAACAATATCTCTCCCAATTTGGGGGTCGGGGTGGCGGGCGGTATATGCCACGAAGTGGTCCCCCATCCAGAATGGTCTTCGGTAAATTTCGTGGGGACGTAATCATAACACATAGGATACCAACTGGAACTTTTATTATTATAGTACCAGACCATGGTGGATGCGTTCCCGAAGAGGGGAATATAATAAGCCAGGTCATTTTTTATTACTTCGAACCCTATATAATCATCTAATACTATCGACGAAGTTATATAGTCGGGCCAGTTGGTGGGGATTTCCATATAGAGCCACAGTTCTTGATATCCCGTCAAAGAAAAAACCTCTAACGCGTCTGGGCTTGTACCGCCGTCTCTGCTCATTTTTACTTTCGAATAATCATCGATTCCGTAAGAAGTTGTGGCCCGTGCCCGCCATTGGTCCAATGTGAAAAAGTCCGACGGACTATCACCAGCAGGAACAACCCGCCCATTGGTTGCGTAATAGGTGACATAATCACAGTCTTTGGGCTTCCACCAATAGAAAGATTGTGTGGTGTTGTTGTCAGGCTGAACGGATACGACCGCAAATGGATACGCCGAACTCAGAGTGCGTTGCGGAGCCCACCCCGAAACGGGGGTGGTTCTACTATAACTGAATGTTTCGCTGGAAGTCCCTGGCGGAGCGCCGATGAGCGCATTTTGCCCATATAGAACAATCTCGCGCAGTCTGCCCCGCAAATCGTTCGCTGGCAAACTGGCAAAGATATATTCTTTCCCTTCCACTGGGTCAACGACGATTTTGTTCAGGGGGCGTATCCCCATACCACCTACCAAATTAACATTAGCGGAATACGCGCCGCTTGTGCCATAACCGAGTGCGAGCGGACTGTTGTTGCCACCATAAGCGTTTGTGTAACTGGCAGTGATGTTCAGATAGGAGACCGGGGTGCTGGTCCTTTTATTGATAGAATCGAGGTCGGTCCGAATTTCCGTAAATAATTTCGCCACGGTGTTCGCTTTGCGGGTCTCGCATTGCAAAGAAGTAGCCCATCGGTCGGGATTCAGGGTGTGCTTCTGCTCTACCACATTCCCAAAGGACGAGAGCCCGTGGAGAGGGTCTACGATGCTTATCTTCTTTCCTACCAGATAGTTGGGGACTGGGACCATATCTAAACTCAGATTAACCTTGGTATTCTGCGCCTTTAACTGTGTTTGTTTGGCTTTGACAATCAGAGTTTGATAATCGGCGATATCGCTATCTAATATAACGCTTTCCCGTGACCCGAACCCCTTTATAAAGAAATTATCCTCGGCCGCCCCTATCATCGTTATTTGGTCGAATTGCTCGGAGTCATCCTTGCTCAAATCGAAAGCGTTTATATTGTCACCCAGTGTTGCCGTGAATGCGGTGGAGGTATAATCGATATAAGTTGGGCTTCTAGCCACATTAAAAACATGATTGTTGGCATCGAAGGTGGTGGCAAAGGTATCGGAGAAAGACTTGAAGGCGTCAAAGAGAGACATCCCCCCCAGTTTCATTTTGGTATAAACATCGTTGGTTCCGGTGTATAGGTCGGTCTCGCCCGTATAAGCATAGTCGGTATGATACAATAGACCATTTGGATAATTGCCTCTGCTGTCTGTCACCCACGATTGGCTATTGAAATCGGTGGGCGTACCTTTATAGACTGCGGCTATATCGCATGGTCCTATGGATTGCTGGCAGGGAGATATCTGCGCGGCCTTGAACCCGCTTGGACCAATACCGAAGATGGTGAAGGTGTCTTTGCCTTCCTGGGTATATTCGGTTTTAACTCGGAGAACTTCGCCCGAAAACATAGAATAGTTTGTGACCCCATCATCCATGCTGGCAGACAGTATCACGCTCGTTCCAGGGATAAGTGTGCTGTTGGTGGTATATTTTCCGTTATCATTTACCAAGTCTATTTGCGCTTGCTGATACTCACCTATCGGCCAAGTGGCCTGAGCAGAGATGAGGTCGTCGGTAACATCCACCCCGCCGATGCTTATCAAATAACGAAGCCTATCAACCAATTGCCCCACCCACCGCTTCTATCAGGTCCACCGCGAATTTCCCGCTTTTCCCGAATTTATCGACCTTGATGCCTCGGGCATTTCTCAGATAACCAGAAGTAGTGATGTAGGGGGTCTCGACATAAACGAGTGCCTTCGACGCGATTAAACGGTCGAGCGCATAGCGGGCGCTGGAAAGTTGGCTTGCTCCGCCCAACATATTATGCTGTGCCTGTGTCACTTCGCCAGTAAAGGTGAAGATGCGACTGTCGGAACCACCGATTTGCACCCGGTTCCCCCGCGCCCCAGGAATCTTTATCTCATTGATTTTGGCCGCCGTGGACTCATCATAATCGTCGAGCCAAAATTGGAAACTGGTGTCGGAACTCCCGCTATCATAGCAATACAAATTGGCGAATCGGAAACCGTAACGTAGAATCGACGCGACCGCCGGATAACCAGACATAAGCAGTGACGAATTGTCAGTCACTCTGGCTTGGAACACTTTGTTCGCCCAGATATCGAAATGATTATCGTAGGCATCTATTTTCCAGTCCCTCCATACCGTGGTGGGAGTTACCCATGCCGCCCAATAATCATAGGGGACCGCACTGTGGTTCAACACCCCGAAGTTCGAGGTGGCATCACTTATGTGTAAAATATATCCGAAGGTTGGATTATTATATCTAACAAAAACATATAATTCGTGCATGTAAGATGCGCCGTTGGCGTTGAGACTTATTTGAGTGGTGTAATTATACATCAGTTTTTTGCCAATCAAGTAAGACTCGTAAGCCACGGTTTGATTCTCTGTATAACGATTTGTCGGGCCCGTTGTCCATATGGCGACGGGATATGGAATCATATATGGGTCAGAATTCCCGAACGTTGCGTCTTTTCTAGTGAATGTCTCAGATTGATAACATATTGCCATTAAACATTTAGGACTGCCCATTAGATGGTCCCCCCGTTCGCTATTAAATCGTTTTGAAGCGTTTCGGTTTGTGCGCCGTAAATTATAACATCGCCGTTGTAATTCGTCGTGGTGCTATTGGTGTTGTTCGTTGCGTTCGTGGATGAAGTTAGGGGGGTATAACCATTAGTTGCTGGGGCGGAAGGAAGTGGTTGAGACCACACCATCGCCGCCGCCGCTATTAATGCCCCCGCCGTAGCTATTGCACCAACGATAGGGACATATATTCCTCCTATTCCCAACGATGTCAACGTAGCATATATCCACAATACGCTGAGTGCGCCAGTGATAGCGGCAAGAGCCTTTGTCAATGGGTCTTGCGCTATTAATATCAGACCGAATGCGCCCGCCGCCATCGAAACCGCCGACGCAACCCCTATCCATTTTGTTGTTAAAGTAGTTAATCCATCAGCCTGAAATTGGGCAACCATTTGTGCCCGAACGAATTGCGGAATAAGTTTTATAACTCTTTCCATATATAATGCCATGAAAAGGATTGGGGCAGGGATTTTACTAATGATATCCAAAAACCCCATGAATATCTTGGATAGTGTTATAAGTGTGGGCGTCATATCAATGAAAATCTTCAATGCTTGCCCGACCGTGGCGATTAATTGCGGACCATATTGAGAAACAAATATTGCCGAACTCTCAACGATATCTTTAAGCATGGCTTGGATATCGGAACTTTGTAATGTGGTATTAATCGAAGCCAACGCTGTGCCGATAGCGTCAAATATCGTTTGTGTCCGCAATGGAGCGAAGACGGACTCCATCAAAGAGGTCATCAATCGGTCGATGGACATTCGCATCATGTCTGACGCGGTAGCAAGCCCCGTGGTGTCGGACACTATTTCATCCTTTACGCTGGCTATCTGACTGAGAGTAAGTTTTATCTGCGCGATGTTGGTAGCTGGCCGCAATCCCCACAATTCAAGAGATGCCTGGAGTTGCGCTTCGGTGGCATCTTGGAGGGCCGCATAGAACTCGGAGAGGACAATCTTCCCGTTCTGGAAGACACCGTGTTCGCTGAAGATGTTCTGTAATTCCTCGCCATTAACGAACATATTGATGAACAATGACCTGAACCCCTCTCCAAGTTGGGCGGCAACCTGTGATACACCGCCCGCCAGAGCAAGGAAGTCCTCGAAGGATATGTTATTAAGCACCGCCGCCGAACCAACATATTCGAAGGCCGCCGCCAGGTCTTCCACGTCCATAAGAGAGGCGTTCGCGGCCACATGCATCATGTTAGCCATCTTAGCGAAGTCCCCGACCGACGCACCCCAAAGCGTCCACGCTTCGGTGGCGATGGTGGCCGCCGTAGCCGAGTCCATTTGATTCGCAATCGCCAATTGCAGAGCGGGTTCCAGCAATTCGTTCATTATGGTCGCCTGGGTGAATCCCGCCTTGGCGAACTGGATTGCCATCTCTGCAACCTTGTCGCCCGCCTCACCATATTTGATAGCTAAATTATTGATTTGTTCTTGCATCCCTTCGAGAGATGCCCTCGAAGATGCTCCGCCAGACACCGCTATGAAGCGCCGGAAGTTATCATCGAAACCCTTGACCGCATTGGCCGCCAGAACGGTCGGCAACACCATGGCAAGCAAAGACGCGCCACCAGCGAAGAGAAGTTCCTTCCCTCCCGCCAGAACAGAATTTAAAGTAGCCACCGCGTTCTTCATGACCGTGATTTTAGCCGTAGCCGCCGCGATTCCCTCATTAAAGGGGGTCGGATTCAAAAGCATCGTGATGGTAATATCTGCCATTTAATTCATCTCCATATCGCTTTTCTTACCCGGCGTCTCTGCGTCAATCTTGTAACACCCATCTTACCTTTCGTCATCTGTATTATCCATTGCTCGTAATTGCGCTGGGTGAACTCACCTTTCAAGATATTCAAATAATCGAGTCCCCCTCCAGCTATCGCGTAGAGATTCATGGGTGGTGCTACCATCATAATGAGGTCGTTCGGCCCCCAACGGAGTTCGCGCTCCATCCCCAGGGAGGGGGTTTCAAATTGGGTGGGGGCTGGCAACTCTTTCCAACTTTCTGTCATCGCCTGAATCGCCTTGCTGGTAAATAGAAGACAGTCCCGCATGGCTCCCTGTATCCCACTCTTTAAGAATGACCGCTTGGGAATGCTCCCAAGGCTTTTCCATTGCTTCACGCCGAAGGCGTGCATATTGGACCCTCTCGCGCCGAACTCTACGGTAAAAAGATAACTATATCCGGGGTTTTTCCTTGTCTGTGCGAACCATATGCCGAAGGGTTGCAACATAGGAGAGGAGGGGTTCTGCGCGTAATCACTGTAAACCATATCTGCGTCGGGCATACTCCATTTAATCGTGACCATCGATTTGCTTTGAGCTTGCATCGCGCCGAGATTGGTCTGCGCCACATCTATTTCACTGAAAGAAATCTCTGGTTTCGATACCGCTTGGAAAAGGCGGCCAGTTGCTATAAGAGGTGATGCCAACATCCCCGCTATCGCCCCCCCTCCAGACATCGATTTGAATTCTTGGCTCGTCTTCCAAAGCGTGGTGGCCTCCGTGTTCGGTCTGGAAGTATGGGTGGCCTCCATAAACGCGGCAATAATTCTGGTCTTGATGATTTCCGCGTTCTGCTTCGTTATCAGTTGCGTGTAGAGATTAGCGCTCCTGCTTATCATTTGTAAGCGAGGGGTCGCACGGTCTTCCACGTAAACAGAGGTATTGCCACTCTGCCAGCCCATAACTGGAGTCCGAGCCAAGTTTATCCCTTTCGTCCAAGTATACGTTGTATTTTATAGCTTCTTCGCCCGCAATCGGCTCTTTCGTCGCCGCCCGCGCATCCCAATCCGGCCCGGTCTTTATGATTTCATAACGTCTCAATATGATATTCATGACCTCTATTTCCAGCCAGGTATGGTTGGATATAGGGCCACGGAGGGTCGCCCCTCTGTCTAGCAACGGCCCTAACTTACCAAGGGGCTCAGTGGCGTTTTCGGCCCATCTAAAAAACGGTTGCCAGTTTCATTGCGTTCCCCAGTGATGGTGGAAACAATCTGCCGCTTCAAAGTGGCGGGCAACTGCGTCCACGTGTCACGCGACCACAACGAAACCTCCGCCGTTTTCTGGCCTTTCTGTATCATAGCGAACGCCATCTCATCGCTGATTTTCTCCCCCACTCTGATAAGGTCGTCCTTGCTCATCTCACTGGGGTCGCTCATCACACCGATGAACCCCGCCAACGAAGGCGATTCGCTCACCGTAATCTCTTGCCAATGTACAGCAATCTGTTTGCCATGCCATGTAAAGATGTCCTTGTGTATCTTTCCCGCCTCTATCAATAGGTCTTCTATGCTTGTCCATTCATCCATGTCTACACCTATGTATATTTCCTCATACTATCGTCACGTCGTACCAAACACCTGCTACGCACCACGACATATAATGTGTAGCGCCGTTGTTCCACTTGACCGCGACGCGCTCGTTGTCGTGGGTTGACCAATCGCCCGCGCTGTCAGGGTCATTGGCCCCATTAAGCCCGATGCCATCGATGGTTGACCGTACCGCCGAAGCATCGACCGAATACCAGTCTGCCAACGTACCAACGATGATGTTATTAGATAGCTTGATGTCGATGGCATTGGTTGAAAGGAGAATGCCCTTCGTACCTGAACCCATCGTTAAGCTATTCCCAGTTATCACGACATCATGGGAATAGATAAGTTTGATGGCCCCATTGGCCGAAGATGTTTCTGTCGTGGCAATCTTGTTGCCCGATATTACTATATCATAAGAGGGCGTCCCGGCCCCGTTGCCATTGAGGAGTAGGCCATCGTCCGTGGAATAGATGACATTGCCTATTATGGATACGGCATGAACCCCCGCGTATATGCAAAGAGCGGACCCCGAAGCAACAGAAGTCCTCATTATATTGCCTTGGATAACGCCGTCCGAAGCGGTGGCGAGGATATAAAGCGCCTTGTCCGAGGTGGACTTTAGTACGTTGCCCCTGATAACGAAGTCGGTGATTGCCGCGCTCGCGCCATCTAAGAGCAACGCAGAGTTATCCACAGCTGTGATATAGTTGTCAGTAATCCTCACTTTTGATAATGCGGCCCCCGGCACTACCCTCACACCGTATTGATTGACCGTATCTATGGTGTTATTCGTCACCGTGATATTATCGAACGCTGCGGTAGGAGCTATAAGTATTGCGGACGGCGCGGTGGCAGTGGATGCTATCCCTGTTAGTCTTATGGTGTTGCCACTTATCAAGCCATTAGGTCCGTAGTACACACATATCGCAGTATAGAACGCTCCTGCCGACTCAAAGGCATTGTATTCTATTATGTTGTTGCAGATACGGGCGTTGATGCAGTTGGCTTGAGAATGACCCACCTCTATCGCCATTAAATGCTGGTCCGTGATGGAACCGGGGCAATTGAACCTTATGCCCCTTATATGGCAGTTGGTTAGGAAAGTGTCCGGCACTTCCAGCACGATTGCGCCCACATTGTCGAATGTACAAGCATCATAACCAATCGCCATGCCTTGACCGTGCTGGCGTTCTGCATCGCTGTAACTGAAACGGCAATGCGAATAGGTTATGCTATATGGTATGCCATATGTCTCGCCCTTGCCATTATCCGTGCAATGACGGCAATCTGTGAACACGCAGTCTGAAACGATGATGCCATGCGAGGCGTCATTCACGGCGATGCCATAACCATAACCATCACGATGGCTCCCAGATACTCTGCACCCTTCGATGATGGTGTTGGTCACATCGTAGAAGGAGAAACCAGCACTCGAACAATTCGTTATCTTAAGGTTGCGAAAGTTGAGTCCGGTTGCATAGTGCGCGTATATACCGAAATGGTTCTCGTCAGCGGTGGAACTAAAGCCTATTAGTTCTAGCCCCTCGATGGTTATATCGTGCCGCACGACAAGGTGCTGAATGACGGGGGTGGTCGCGTAATTGAAAGGCACAGTTTCGTCTAGCTCGATGGTCGTCCCGTCTGGCAGATAGTTGACCTTGTGAATGCTCCCTATTTTCGATGTAGGTATTAAAGCATGGAATAAATCATCCGAGTAAAGGAGCAAATAGTCGCCCACCGTCACATTAGCGGAGTTCGCTATACTCACGATGTTGGTTCCATATTTCACTGAGGTCAAGTTGTGGGTGGCCCCGGCAGAACCCTCAATAGTGAAGAACTTTAGAGTATTATCTGTTGTGGTTAACTTCGCCCCATATCCCATAATATGGATGTTATCAGCCAAGGTCACGGTGGCGGTCAGAACATAAGTACCCGGTTTGACCAAAATGGTTCCCCCGGTTGTCAGGGCGGCGATGGCGTTGTTTATTACAGTATGAAACGCGGAACCAGAGTATGTTACTACTCCAGTTGTTCCGTCTCCAGCGTAGTAAGTGGAGCCGTTCTTCCACACAATGTAATCAACTGTTTTAGGCATAATTAGACCTCCGCGTACCAATACACAGTTCTAGCATCAGCAACAATCTCAACTGAATGAATAGTAAAGTAGGTTGCCCCAATAGTATCGACATATAGAGCGGCGGTATCAGCAGTTGAACCAGTTACGACAATCTTCGTTGGTGTTGTTACCATTCCATGAGTGACGACAATAGAGTTTCCTGCACTGGCTATGGTGGCCGTACCTCTTGCTTTATAGGCGGCTGTTGCACGCCAGTTCCCCGCCTGATATTCTGCCTTTGCGTCATCATATTGCGTCTCCCAGTTATTTGCCTTCGCTTGCGTGATAAGGTCGCCCGTTAACCATGTGGTCTTAGAATATGCCGCCATTAAAATCACCTATCATAAGCCGATTTCTTTACTTTCACCGTACCAACCATAATCGTATATGATTGCGAAGCTGGGTCTATCAAGACGGCTTCGTGATAATAACTCCCACTCGTACTCGCCATGTCGGAGGAACTCAATTCAACCGTAAAAATTCCGTTGGCCGCGTCTGTTACCGCTATCCCGCTGGTCAGACTTTTGGTAATTTCATAATTGACAGAGGTGGGCCTCTCCAACATGAACCATTTGATATCGCTGTAACCACCAAGATTCACGGGCGCATCGTTGTCGTCCACTACGGAAACGCTCATAATCATATGATTCTTCGAGAAGACAGTAAAATCCTGTTGTTCCTTGACCATTTCTCTCACCTTAATTTTGCAGTATTCTCGCGGCTCCAATGATGCCCAGAGTGACAGGACCGCCCTTGTTGATTATTACAGAATCCTTGGATGCGATTCTGTCTCTGACCATTTTCGTTGCCCCGATTCGTACTTTGTCTCCGAGCATCTCCTTGTCTGTGACCACTTTCGTCACTGGCTTTTTCTTTCCACCTTTCGCCATTTAACCCACCTTATCCGTATCAATGTGCCCGAAACCAACCCTCGCGCCACTGTAATTAACCGCAATGACTTCTTCCGTTATCCTAAGAACATCAGAACCAACAGTGACCTTCCCCGTAACGGTAATTGCTTCCGCCAGGTTGATATTTCCAACTAATGTGTTACCCTCGCCTTCATCCAAAACGATTCTATCAATATCGATGTGTGCGTAACCGATTCTAGCTTGCGAACTCTCTGGCCCCGCATAGGATATGTCGTCATTAAGACCGACCTCTTCTTCAACGTGGGTCTCCAATTTGTCAACGAACACAGCATCTAATGTCGTTCCCATAGATTCATCGACCGGGCACAGTGCGGGGACCACACCCGTTGGAGCGATGATACCATAACCGATGGTAGCATAATCGATGCGCGATTCCGCTTGCATCACTGTTATTATTTCTTCGGTGGATGTTATGTCAGCACCATATATGAATCTGTTTTGCAAGAGAACGCTAACCACATCATATAATTCCGCCGTTTCTGGCAATATTAACCCTTTATTCGTGAAAACAACATCGCTCAGTCCTGCCCCATCAACCCACGGCGACCCCATATCAATGAATCCATATTCGTTGCTAATCTTCGCTGAGTCCACAATTATGCGTTCCATGTCTACGAATTCATACTCTAATGTACCTATGATGCTCGTTGATAATAGCGCCCTTATTGGCGTAGATATGATATCATCGTTCGTTATCTCTTCGTTAAGGATGACTTCTGCCGTCCCCGTTTTAACATCTACTAACGATATGGTCTCCGTTAAGATGCACTCTTTAAAGTAGATATCAGAGTCTCGCAATCCTACTATATCGAAGATATATGCATCTAAGGTATTATTGAATATGATATCATTGGCGTGTATCATATCTAGGATAGGTATGAAGCGGTCTGTGAACACGGCGTGTGCTGTACTAATGATGCTGGAAGGCAACAGGGTCTTGTGCGCGGCTATTATGTCGGATATCGAGATATAGTCTAACTCCGCCGCCCCACCTTTATTGACCACCACGTGGTCAGACAGGAAAGCGTACGACACCGGTATCCGGTCCTTAATTAAGAACACCTTGTCCACCAATGCGTTGAACGCTTCATATTGGAAGAGTTGCTTATGAATCGACACCTCGTCGCCGAGACCCGTCCGCTCGGGGGCCGACCCCTGCAAAGAGACCCCTTCTTGCAACATGCCCTCTAAACGCGTTCTAAAGGCCGCAGAAGAAGAGAGAGATTGAACTAAGGTTAGGACACCCTCTAGCGCCGAGACACGCGCTAGATGCCCTTGCAACGCGTTGTAGCGGGACAAGCGCCCGTATAGACGGATAACGAAGTATTCGAGCGCCTTCCCGTAGACCGCGTCGTGCGAATTGATAGTATCTAGCAAGCGCAACGCTTTTGTTAACAGGAGCAATTCCGAGGTCTTAATCGTTTCGAGTATCAAGAAGTTCTTGTTAGCACTGATGCCGTCAGCGGTTTGAATGATTTCATTGACCGTCTTACCCGCGAACAGAGTCACCAAATCGCTCAGACGGAATCCCTCGCTCTCATAGAGAGTCTTCATGACATATTTGACCTCGGCCAACGCTATCGCGTCGGTGATGGTCTTGACCCCGCTCTTATAAACGGTGTCGCTGTCGATGATGGTAAAGAGGTCGGCGATTACATTGATGCCGGACTTGCGTTCCACATCGGTAAGACCGAGTACATCGACGACCAGAGAAAGCAGGGCCGGTCTGCCGAAGATATCTTGGAGTCTAACTGTGTCGGGTGAAATGATGCTCTTCCCAGCAGTGGACAATAGGTCGGACAGAGCCGCCGAATCACTTACTGTCTTTATTCCGCCGGTCTCGGTCTTGGTAACTAACTCTGCTAACTTAACTAACTCGGATATTGTGATGGCGGGGCGCGTGACCAATTCCTGGTCAAGCAATGAAAGAGAGTCCTGTTCAATCTTAAGAAGTTGATAGAGGAGGGCATCAGCCAACTTCAGGGTGTCCGAAGAAACGGTCATTCCTTTGTGAACGATGTCCGTTCCTATCAACGCAACCAAATCGGTACTCAACAGGAGACCCTTGAGGGCAAGGATGGCGTCAGAAAGGCGCACCGACTCTGCGAGCAGATTCCCTTTATGAACGAACTTGACGTCTGAGAGGGCCGAGACATCGCTTTCTGTGAGCGACGGTTTGTGGCGCAGGTCCACATCGCCCAGAACAACTATATCAACCTCGGTGGCAGACCGATTCATGTATTTGGCGTCCGCGAGATTGATGCTCTCAGAGGAAATGGTGCGACCTTTGCCCACGAATTCTGCATCCAACGAAGCAACGCCATCATATATGAGCCTGTCACCACCCAGCCCCTTTATGTAGACATGCGCCAACAGAACAGAATCGAGCACGGTGGTGCTGGATTTATTGATAAGATTTATCTCGGTCTGGTAGATGTTGTCGTTCTCTATCAGACCTTTATTCACATATTTGATATCATTCAATTTGATTGTTTCTACCACGACTGCGCCGATGTTAACATACTTAATATCGGACAAAACAATAATATCAGAGGTCTTAGTGAGATTTTTGTCTACCTTTTCAACATCTACAAAACTTACTCCGTCGTAAACGTTGTTAAAGAATCCTAATTTCCCTACAATGATTAATTCATAATCTATGATGCCTTTAACAACTTCCGTAATAGATACCATATCAACGGAGGGAATTGTTTTATCTACGAATTTCGTATCAGATAGCCGAATCGAGTCGCTTTCACTGAGGGTCTTATCGCGTGATATTAAATCAGACAAGTTGAGGAAATCGGGGAAAATAATTCCTTTTGAAACATATTTGTTGTCGCTAAGGAGGATTGTGTCTAATGTTATGGTCGTTTTCCCTAGGAATTTCGTATCCTCCAACTTGATATTATCGACCAAATTGACTGGCTTAGTAATATAATTGATATCCACCAAATTGAAGGTTTCCCCTTCTATAAGATATTTCCCCACGTATTTGGCGTCGAGGAGAGACGCGGAATCAACAGAAATCGCACCTTTGTTGACATATTTAACATCATTGAATTTGAAGGATTCTGATTCGATTGCGGTCTTGTTAACATACTTCTGACTTGCCAGACCAAGAATGTCTGCCGCGACCGTGAATCCTTTTCCAATGAATTTCACATCACCAAGATTGACACTGTCTGCCCTAATGATGTTCTTGTTAACATAAATGAACTCCCTCTCATCCCCTGGAAGATAGTCAGCATCAATGTGCGCGAAGTCTATGCGAGCATCTCCGCCCGTGACGCCACCACCCACCAATATCGAATCTAAAACTGTTATGGTTGTGGTTCCCCCACCTTTGGTGACGACCTCGACGAAATTAATTGCGGTGGAAAGGATTACGACCTTTCCTACATACTTTGTGACTGCTAGGTTTATGGTCTCACTTTCAATGAGGTCTTTCCCGACGTACTTCGCAGAGAGAAGACCAATAACATCGAGTTCTTTGAGTGCCTTCCCCACATATTTAATGCTGGACAGACCGATTAAATCGGTAGATACCGCTCCTTTATTAACATATTTTAAATCTCCCAATCCAATCGCGTCTGAAGTTAGCATCCCACTTTTATTAACCAACTTGACACCGGATAGTTTGAGGGCGTCGGCAGTTATTGCACCTTTGTTTGTTAATTTGAGGCTGGTGAGGCCGACCGCATCAGCGAAAGCAATCGTTTTGTTTACAAATTTAACGCTGGAAAGATTGAGGGCGTCTGACGAAACAACCTGTTTCCCCGCCACTTTTACATCGACCAAGGAAATCGAATCAGAAGTGATTACGGCGGTCTTTCCCCGCAAGTCAACATGGGTGGTCTTAATGGTGTCCAATACCATCTTGGCAAAGTTACCTATGACAGCACCAGTGAGTTTAATGGTGTCGGCTAAAATCGCTACTTTATTAACATATTTGACACTGGAAAGCGCGGTCGCATCAGTCACGGTTTGATTTGTAACTCCGCTGGCCGACACGTTTAATATAAGTGAACCGGGGTAAACATAACCAGCGGATAACGCGTTGGCTTTGCGCTGTTCCTCATGTAAATCGGTAGAATCAGTAATACTGAACGAAGCACTCACGTAATAATACGGTAAAGTGGTCTGATTGATACTCACATAAGAGGCAGATATGTTAAAAATGCGTGACTCTACTGGATAGAGCACATTATCGACAAAACCGTTACCCTGATAGTAACAGGTGGGGAGACTGGGGTAATTACTTGTTGTAATATAAAAATGTTCGGAGTTTCCTTCTTTGTACCAATCCACAGAATTAACCTGAGTCGACGGACTTGCCGCACAAGGAAAAAACTTGAGCGAGGTTTTAGTTATACTTGTGGTTTGCTCGATAATTAGACGTGCGGAATCACCATAGGTAATCTTAGTAGAATAATTCTTGAACCGAACACAATAATAGTGACCACTGGTCAGACTAGAAAATATGTCTGCTGACCTGACTCTGGTGGGGGCGGTCGCGGTGGTAGTTATCTCAACAATCTGGCTGGCGCTAGTTAAATCCCACAGTTGACAATAAGCAGTCTTTGAAGAAACATACATGGTTGCTTCTAGGTAGGCAACCTTGGTTGTCCCATCAAACAAAGAACTGTCATAATAAAATCTCATTGGACATCCTACTTCCTGGTAGGTACTGGTAGAGTTGCTTCCAGTTATCCCCATTATATTTTGATGATGGGCCTTGGACCAACCAGCAGTTATGTCATCAACAATTATGAGATAAGCATGATTTATAGTATTAGCATAACCAGAGGTGGCTTTTATACGAACCACATATCTGTTTCCATCTGTGAGAGTAATTGCAGAACTACGAACTCTCGTAGAGGAATCCACTGATGTAGTAATCTCCGAACCAGTAACTTGCGTGGGTGAACTTATAGCGTCGTTGGTTCCATTATCGAATAAAGCGGCATATGCTGGTTGGCCCGCAGTGTTGGTTTCAAGGGTCGCTTCAAAATAAAAGGTGGGGGAAACATATTTACTCGTATCTATTTTGGTGATGTTCCTATTATAAACCAAAGACGCATCTACATAAGTGGTACTGGTGACAGTCTCCTGAACTAACCACAGTGGTATCTGATATTCTATCTTGGTCATTTCTTACACTTTCTCACTTATGCTCGCGGCATAGGCATTCAGAAGTTGCTTCTTGGTCGCGGCGTTCATCGTACCCTCTATCCATATCTCTAAGTTGCCCGGATTAGGCCAATCCCAGAATATCCATCGAATCTTCTTCGATGTCTGCCCTTCCATTATCGCCCATTGCTGGAATAGGTCAGTCACTTTATACACAGTGAAACCAGTCGTCGATGTCGGATAGAGCATATTCCCCACGCTAGACATGAATGAATCCAGAAGCGTCTTTTCTGCGGGGGTCAAATCTCTGGTCGTGTAGACGATACATCGCCCGCCCTGTGCGACCGACCCAGTCGTTCCGAATCCAGTGAATGGGTCAAGTATCGCCGGTCTCGCCATCCCGAACCACGCATAGAGCATGGTCAATCCATTGAAGAACTCAAACGCATCACTCAATAACGGATACTCATATTGTGCCATTTTTACCACTCCTTATATCCACCCACTTTGAAATCATCTAATACGAACACTTCTGTCACGCCCCCACTTTGTATCACCACGTGCACTGAACCCACAACCTCCGCGACAACATCTTGCTTGTTGACCAATTTGATGTTAGCAAGGTTGACCCCCTCAGATATGGTCGGGCTTTTATTCCTGAGTGCCACATTAACAAAGTTGAGGGAATCGGCAATTATGGCCGTCCGGTTGACCGATTTGACGGAGGCGAGCTTTAAACTCTCGGTCGATATCAGATTCTTTGAGAGCACGTTCGCGCTGGCCGCCTTGCTGGAATCTGAAACGGGGAGGGTCGGCTTGTGAACCAATTTGGTAATGACCAATTTTGCCGCATCTGTTACGGTTACATTGGTAACGACGGTATATGTGACCTCGACCGGAATCCAATCAAGGTCAACTTCCCCCATGCCCCCAGATTTGGTCGCCGTTACCCTCGTTCTGAAATTCGCATCGGTAAGAAGCGTCCAGGTCCAAGTCTTCAGCGAAGTTATGTCCCACCAAATCGTCGTTTCGGTCGTACCCGGATGCTCTGCGCCTTTAGAGGTCCAATTACTGCCGCCATCTACCGAGAAAGCGATATTAATCCATTCCCCGGTGGCGGACCAAGCGTCTGCGCGGATGCGGACCACGGTAATACTGGTCGTCCCACCTGGGTCAGCGAATGCATAAGTTCCATACTGTTGGTAGGCCGTATCGGTAGAGGTCGAAGCATATCCCGCCCCGCCATCATCGTAGGCGCGGGTCGCATTCGCCCAGGGGGTTCCAGCAGGGACAGCGGTGGGGGATTTAGTTAGAACGGTCATCGATACCCTCCGCTAGATACGAAGGAAAAAGAAAGAAATCGGCGCTGACGCGCCATTTGTGGTCAACCCCTGCTTACGAGAAGGTTATCTCAAGCTGAAGAGTCCAGGTTTCGCCCGAAGACTTTGTTCCCTTGGATTCGACCTTATGATTGAGATTCTTGCCAGTGTCAGTGGATGCGTTGACTACGGTGTATTCCTCCCACGCATAGTTGGCATCGCCGGTTGCAAAGGTGGCCCGCCACACTGCCTTCTGACCAGTGGAACGGCTTGGATATCCCGAGTCCATCCCCATGTAGGTCTTGGAAGCCCCAGAAAGGCCTGTGTCGGTAGCGTTTGCCGCCGCCGTGCCGTTCCCGACCCCCAAATAAGCAGAACCGCTCTGCCACTTAGTTGGCGACCCAGAATTGATGATGAGGTCAATCAACTCATTAAGTCCTTCGTTGCAAGCGGTATTACATAGTGCAACACTCTGTCCGATGAACACTCCAGACGCGGTCAGGTCTTCGACCTTCGCGCCATCTCTCAACCGTTCGGCCATCTCGCCGCTCGGGTCTTTGAACTTGCTGATTACCCAGCGAGTCCCTTTCGTAGTATCTAATGTGTCTGCCATTTTACTCACTCCTGTGCTTGTCCAGACGATATAGCCCCATCTCCGAGCGAGGTGGACCACTCATTCCCAACAAACTTGATAGTTTGAATCATTGCCTTCATGGGGTCATGCTTCTCGGTGAACCCATCTGCTGGTATGATTCCATGATAGAATACATCCCACTTCGTACCATCATAAATGTAAATACGATAGCCAGAATCACTCTTGATTTCCGTGAGCCCGGTATGAAGCATCCCGGTGGTCGAACCAGTGACGCCGAACCGCGCCGCCATCGCTAGAAGGGAATACCCTTTATGCTCGGTCTTCAGTGTGACCGTGGCTTCCCATTTCTTGCGCTGTGGAATGTGATATTCCTTTTGTGTGCCATAGAAATTGGCCGTTTCGTCTTCCCATCCCTTCACAACATCAATTCCCTCGACAAAAGGAATCAAATCATTGACGTTGCTTGAAGTAGTGACGCTTCCCAGTTTTCCTACACCCACATTGGACGCACTCGGTCCCAACCCACACGAAACCGTGGATGAGTCGGGCGACGTGCCAGTGAGAATTACCCCACCGCTCGTATTTTCTGTGGTTATGAAAACTTTATTAGTTCTCCCTCTTATGAAGGCCATGTTTTCTCACCTTATTCAACATAATTTATCGTTATGCGGTATGTGAGGCCATACAATTCCTGATTCTTTTCCTCGGGAAAATGGCGCTCACTCGACACGTACACGCTATCCACGTAGATATCGCGGTCCCAATTCAATGCGTCTACTAGCTCGTCCATCCGTTCCTCATACCACATTACTAATTTCTCGGTAGAGAGATAATCGTGCTCCCTAGCCACAAACCCAGATTTCTCCTTGAAGGCCACCTCTACGAGAAGGTTGAGCGCCCGCACCTTTTGATTCCCGAAAAGACGGGTCGTTATTCCAGCGGGCTCTCTGAGTACAATCAAGCAGGGAAAATGTAGGCTCCCATCAACGGGATATTCATCGTAGACTGTAAAATCTTCGAACACATAACCATAATCGATGTTATCGTTCAATCCATCGAGAAGGATGGCCGCCAGTCTATTTGTGTTGTCCAGCATTGAATCTCACCGCTCTGATATATTCTTTATGGGGAGTCTCGTCCTCTTCGGCCATTTTCTTCGCTATCTCGGGCGCATGTTCGAACAGTTCTACCCACTTATTCTTTATCGGTTTGTCGTCATAATTCTCTACGGCGAACTTGCGGGCCTTCGTTCCCATCTGGTGTCTCAGGGTCGGATTCTCATAAAGGGTCTGGAACGACGCCGCCATTTTCTCGCAATCCACCAATGCCCAGATGCCGCCGGTGAAATGATGTTCGATATCCACATAAGGGATGGCGAATCCCCTGACACCATTCTCTAAGGTCTCGACCCCGTCCTTCATAATCTTGTCGCACAGAAATTCCTTCGGGGTCGTATATGCTGGCGCTACATTCGGTATTCCACAAGCCATCGCCTCCACCATCGGAATCCCGAATCCCTCGCCGCCAGAGGTGATGGCATGAACATCGGACATAACATAGTAATCACGCATCATGCGCGGGCTCACGTGCACATCACCAATCATCTTGGCCGTTTTGTCACTCAGAACAATCTTGTTCTCCAAGTGATGGTCGATGACGATTTGAGGGATGTCCCACCCAGTATAATCCTTGGCCTGGGTATGCATGAATAGTTTGACATCGTTCTTTCCTTTCGCAAATATCTCGAACGCCCGTATCAGACGCGCCAACATCTTGCGTTGCTGGTTGTGCGCCACACAGGAAATAATAAAGTCATTCTTATCGAACCCGGTCTCCTTCCTGATTGCGATTTTCTCCTCATAGGTGGCTGGCACAAAGGTGTCCGTGTCGATGGTATGCGGGATATAGAGTACGTTCTTATGGTCCTTCTTGAGCATATCATACGCGAATTGTGCCGGGACAACTGATATATCAGCGTTCGCCACGCTCTGATGCCAGAAACCGACCATGTTTTCCGTGTCGAATTCATAGAGTGCTATCCAGGTCCATTTTCCGCCGCGATGAAGTTCTGAGAGCCACTGATAACACCAGATATCTCCGAGCGTGAAAACGATATCTGGCTTGTATACCTCGATGTAATACGGCAATTTGTCCTCGCACCAAGTCTGCGCCCCCCAAGGAAGCAGGGTGATTCCGCTTAAGTCCTGCCCGAACTCGGTCTTGCTCCCTGGCCCGAAAGTAAAGGGCATCCCCCGATAATCTTTATGAATGGAAAAAACTTCGTGCCCCGCGTCTGCCGCCGCCCTACAAATTTTCAGATGTTGCTGGCCGAACCCCGTCACGGTTGTAATCCCGTGAGATATCGTCATTATTCGCATCTATTTCACATCCCTAAAAATAAGAAATTAGAAAGGGTTTACACCGCCTTGGGCGGGAACTTCGCCTTAATGACTGCCGCGATATCAGCAATAAAGCCAACTATGTCGCCCTTTAACGCAATCATCTGAAGGGTAGTGAAGTTCTTATCTTCCCAGCCCGCCTGGAATTGCGTCAATGCGTCCCTTAGTTTTGCAACTGCGGGCGCTAACTCGGGAATAGCCCCAACAAGTGCGTCAGCAATCTTTAATTGGTCTTGCGCCGATTTGATTAACAGGTCTCCTTGGTCATATGCCTCAGTTTTCTTAGTAGACAGCCAAGCAGTCAAGAAAGTCATAATTGCGGCCACGATTGTAACAATCGAAGTCACCAATAATTGAGTTGTCTCTTCATCCATGTATTTTCACCCCCGGTCATTTGATTATCATCTTTATACTTGGTGTGAATACGATGTCCCCCATCGTTCCGTTGAATACGATGGAAGAACCCGTAACATACCAACTGTCTCCAAACGCCGTTAGCGGTTGGGAATTTTCATCTTCATACCAGACAACCTTGTAACGGTATGTCTTGCCGTCACTCTTATTGTAGTGCCCGTTATTCATTTCGTTCCCGCCTTAATAACTCAGTGTCGAAATTCCGATGTCGGAATATGGTCTATTATCATCTGAGAAACATGGGAAATATATTTCCCCAGTCTTTCGGTCTCTAATCCCGTAGCGGTCCAATATCATCTTGGAAGCAACCGTGTAGTGTCGATTCTCTACCTGATAGGTATCTGGGTCAACGTGAAGCGTATCATAACTGGAGTCCGCAAAGAAAAGCGATAACTCCGCAATGATACGGTCATTATAAACGTCCCCGCAACTGTCTGATACGACACTCATCGTGGCCGCACCATAACAGAGAGAATTGAAACGCGTTGTTGCCATTGGGACATAGGTTCCCGTTACATCGGCCACCGAAACATATGGATTCTTGTCGCTTTCAGTAACGTACCCGCCAAGATTGTAGAACATCGTCGAGATACTTTGCGCCATGTCATCCCTCTGGAAAGAAAGTTAAAAGGGGGTTGGCCCCCCTAAGTTGTTTATGCCGTGTTCACAATCATACAGATGGCCTTCGGGTCGGTCAACGCATAGTTGAACCGCCTCGTCACCTGCATGTGATAGTCACGGGTGTCATCCTCGAAGTAAACGCGTGTCTCCACAGGCTCACTCTCAAAGAGAACGCCAGCCGCCTTCAGGTCGCCAACCATCGCATAGTCACGCTTGACCATGTTGGTCTTAACGATGTTAAGTCCAAGCGCTTGTAAGACTTCCTGCCTCGTATTCGGCTTATCGAACATATACTCGTAGTTCTTTTCCGAGAAGTACAGCAAGAGGTCGTAATAGCTCTGCTTAGAGCATAACATTGCGTCAGGCTTATAGTTGTAACCCGCGACGTCGTCAACCTTCTCAATTGCATCCATTATATCCTTTATCGGGTCAGATGAGGTATATGTGGACCACACCGCACTCGTAGTGATATACTGGATTCCAGAGGGGGTCGCCGACCAAGTCTCTGCCAGGATGCCGCCCAACAGGTTGTTGACATGCGAAGCGAAATAGTTCGCAAGTTTCTCCTGTTTCTTCAGCACTCTGTTCTCCAACTCCGCGAACTTGATTTCCTCTTCGGAATAGTCCATCTCCAACGCAAGCTGATAGAGGCGCAAGTTATATTCCTTGGGCACTCCAGCGTCCGCGTGGGGGAACAGACCGTGTTCGCTCCTATAAGCGGGAGTCCTCATACCGGGGTCGAGCGTCTTGCTCAGAGCCACGTCGTTGGGGGTCTCAACATCGAAATATTGCTCACGGTAATAAAGCACTACCGGGTTTGGACCGACCACCTGTTTGGTAAGATACTTTTCCCACACCAATTCATCTTCGACCAGTTGCTTGATGTTCCGGTCAACGAAGATTTTCTCCATGAACACTTCGTTAGGTAGAGCCATTAGAACTTCACCGCCCCAAAGAGTACGTGGATTCTCTCGCCAGCCGCTATCGAACCAGATGCCGAAGTAGAATTAAGTGCGATTGTATCATTCGCCGTATCTTTCACCCAAGTCCCTTCACCGTAGGTTCCACCAGAAGTTGAGAATTGGACACTTCCGCCGACCGCTACTGCGTCGGATGCGGTCGCCATCTCAACGGTGTTCACAAACAAACCGAAAAGTTTGATTGTGCCCCAGCGTCCGTTAGTCTTATTTTCTCCACCCAAAATGGACTTGACATATCCAATGGGGGTGTCGCCCGTGCCACTCAGAGTTACCCTATAATCCGAAGACATTTTAACTGGATTACCGTTCTTCAACGGAGCCGCAAAATATCCGCCCTCTTTGTAAAGGTCGCTGTCTGTCCAAGCGCCTTCTGCGAGTTGCATGGTGACTTCGTTTCCATCGAATCTAAAGCCCTTCAATATTGCCATGATTAGTTCACCTCAATCTTCCTTCCGTATTTCGCGGCCCTAACAGCCGCTTCCTTGACGCGCCCATATTCGGCCTCGTCCTTGAACCCCGCCGGAAGCACGGGTTTCGGAATCTCCTTGGTCGTAGCCTCTACTGCGCCAGAAGTCTTTATGGGAGCTTCCTTCAGTTTAGTAGCATACGCTCCCAATGCCGATTCAACCGCCCTTAAGGTACACAATGGAGCGTCCTTATAGGGTGTTGCATCCACAAAGGTAGCAATGACACCGAGAGACGTTTCCTTTTCTTTGGAAATCGCCTCATCTTTAAACTTCTGAAGTTCCGCAATGGTCTTCTGTGCAGAATCGAGGTCGTTCTTGGTTTTCACCAAGTCAGCGGCCACTACTGCATTTTCAGACATAGTTTGTTCACCATTGTCTACGTCCCCCTCTTCGGGGAGCGTGGGCTTTTCACCCACTACAATATCCTCTTCGGATACAATACTCGAAACGTCGATGCCATATTTCTTGGCGCGAGATTCGAGACAACCTTTAATCTTCGCCTTCTCTTCTGAACTAAAGTTCGATTGAGGCAAGCGAGCTAATCCATTTCGTACATGGGCGGCATCATGAGCCGGGAATGACCTGTCTGGACCGCAAAAAGCCGATTCAGGTAAATCTTCTCTCTGCTTGTACGACAGCTTTGCGCCATCGACAGTTTCCATTTCGGTTCCCATTATTTTGCACCCCTCATTTGGTGAGCAAGCTGGGTCATGAGGTGGAAACACAATTGTGGTCGCCGTCCCATGAGCCCCCATGATTTCACCGTCTTTATGTTCGATTTCGTTTGCTTCGATGGACACTCCAAGACCGAATTCACGGTTGCGCGTAATCCATCCTTTCATTTCATCGTTAACCCATAGAAGTTGATGAACTTCTGGGCTCTCATACCAAGAAGCTAGAATTGAACCGTATTGTTTGGTGGGGGAATGATTCGCCGTCACCGCACCGCCAGTCCAAGACACAGCCATCTTGTTGAGCGTGTCGTCGCGCCACGTTACGATGTATCCATCGTTTGTGAAGGCTTTAGCACCAACCCGGGTCGCCACGATTTCGAAGAGATTATCGTCGTCGTAGTCTCCAAATTTGGTGGCTATTACCTCACTCTTTAATTTATCGGTAATTTCTGCAAGAGGGAGGGTTGCCTCTACCTTCTGGCTACCCACCGAAAGAATGGAGTTAACTAGAGCCTCATCAATCGGGAAAGTAGCCTCGCCCGCCTTTTTCGCGGCCTCATTTACGGTAATACCGTGCCGCTTGTAATACATGGCGGCGCACCTCGCGGAAGCCACTTTCTCGCTGATGCCCTTATCCATATAGGATTTCTTACATTCCAGATACTCTTTCGGCATTTTTTCACCTCATACGTATATGAATACCAGCGCAGTTACTACTACGCCCGCCGCTCCCCCTATCAAACCCGCGATGACCGACCAAGTGACAATACTTCGTCTTGCTTCCTCCCTGGTCTCATTGTTGCTTCGTTTTGCTTCTTCTCTGGTTTCGGCATCTTCGTTTTTAATGAAAGAATAAATCTCAGAAATTTCCTTGGTAATTTGACTTGTGGTAGAATCAAGAACCGCGAAGTCCTTCTCTAACATTATCAATCGGTCATTTTGTAAACCAATGTATTCATTAATCTTTTCATTCACGCGAATAAGATAATTGAAGCGCTCAATTAAATTATCTTGGTCGGCTTTCATCTGGGTTAATATATCGTGGTCATCCATCGTTAGACGCCCCCAAGGAATGACTCCCGCCCTGTGTGGGCGGGCCTTCGTAGAAGGTTGCTCCTTCATCAGTGATGTCGAAGTAATCCAAAATAAACTCCTTGGATAAGACCCTCAATTGATAAGCTAAAAGATACATTTTGAAAGAAGCCTGTGTTTCAGGCGAAGATGGCGGGGGTCTGTTCCAAACGAGGCCACACTTACGATTGGTGATTCTGGGTAGAAGCCATTTTTCTATCCTATACTTTAATTTGTCACGCAGATTGGCGAAACCAACCCGCACATCCTCTCGTTGCGCGTCTACGATGGCCTTGTTCGCACCCTGTTGTAAGAACAAACCAATCGGGAACCCAAAATTACGCAGACAAACCGCAATCCATGGTTCAATCAGGTCATTGATGGGGAGCAAGCGTGCCCCCGCCGACCCCGCCCCGAGCAAGTTGATACTGTTGCGCCGGTCTATGACAAAATTGTTGACCGCACTCTCGGTCTCTTTCATGCTTTCTTCGAAGGTGTGAATTGCATCACGCTTTTCTTGCTCTGTGCGATAACCATCGAGGTCAAGGCTTGCCACAATCGGTGCATATCCGACTCGTTTGACGGCGGCAAGCACGTCCCCTCCGCAGTCCAGCAACGCCTGTAAAAATACGATATTTGGTCTAAGTATTGACATGCCATAGGCCGCCCCCGCAATTGGTCGTATTGTATCATGAATAATCTGATGTGCATCCAATTGATTCCTGAATTGCCAATAGGTCCGTTCCCCATAAGTCAAACTTTCTGGAACCATATCGATGGTTATCAGAATATCATTGGGATTCAAAACACGGGTCTTGAGCAAACGCCCACCCTGTGTAACGAAGTCCATTAATCCATTCCCAAAACGAACGGTGTCGCGGTAGAGCATTTCAATTTTGGTGCGGGTGTCGTCCTCCCAGAAAAATTCCTCTACCACATTCGCTCCCGGTCCCTCGAAATGATAACCATCTCCGATAACTTGAGAAATCACAGATTCAACTAACATGAAGGTGAACGGATTGGTCTTATATGATTCCTCATAATCTTGGTAAAAGGATGGTTCATCATAATGATATAGGTCTGAAAGTTGAGTGCGATTATAGGGGTCGAACCGAGTATTCCAAAATCTAGCGAGGCTAGAACTTGCCTCCACTGTTTTTTGCAGTTTATGAGGGGCATGGATATCAGAAGGAACGGCTACTGTCTCCGTGGCCGACACGGTATGCCCGCTGTTGACCAGTTGTGCAATCTCTTCAGAATTTATGATACGATTTCCTAATGGGCCGACTGTCATAAACCGCACACCTTTAGAGGCAGACCTAGCCTCACTCTATCTTTATCGGTGCTCAATATACCAAAGCACGTCCATCGTAGATTACGTCTACTAAACGCCCTCTACGACGATGCTGATAAACCGTCACTCTGAACCCGTACTTCGATGCTGTTCTTAGAAGACAGGATTCACTAGGACCGTAATCGGAGACCACCCCATATTTCTTGTCATAGGTGGTCCCACCTCGCACACTACGGAGTAATACAGAGATGCGTTGTTGACTCAGATTGACCGCCCTACCGAGCATTTTCTCCGTCTGATATTCGCCTGGGTGTTCGCTCACATATTTGAGCAACACCAAGCAATCATCTTCCAATCTACTTTCTCTTCGCACTTTTTGCAAGTTCACACCGCGCCTTCATCATAGCTTCGGTCAACATATTGATGGTTTCCTTCTTAGCCCATTTCTCATAAAATCCAGAATGAGCGGTATCAAAGCATCCTTGTGTATTGAACCCCATCGTGGCGGCCTCGTTATGAATAAGAGAAATAGGATTATAGAACACCGTGAACCCCGCTTCCCAGGCCCGGATACAATAATCAACATCTTCGAAGAAAATCTTTGAAAATTGCGAAAGTCTGCCCACCTTATCCAGTACCTCCTTCTTAATGAACACCGCACCGAAGGTCACATAAGGCATGATAGAGATAATTTGGAATTGCCCCAAATCCCAACAGTGTTGTCCTACGTGCCGGGTGGTGAAGTCCCGCGCAATACAACCGCCCGCGTGTTGGATGACAAACCCGGGGTCATACAACAACTTAAAGCCCCGTATATCTCCCACCCCCTCAGTAATACATTTGTGCCAACCATCCATGAAGATTATGTCGTCATTGAGAAGCAGGACATCACCAGTGCACATATCGAGCCCCCGGTTGACCGCCGACGCATAAGGAGAAACGTTCTCCACTATATGCGTCTGCGCCATCCCCCCGAAGGAGAATCTATCGAGAGAATCTAGCAAGATTTGCAGATGTTCTTTCCCATCTTTGTTTCTTGCGTGCATGGTAGTGATGACTATATCTATCATACGACAACCTCGACCGTCCATCCACAGTATTGGCAATGAGCCACGTCATAGATATAAATAACCGCCTTCTTCCCGCATCGCGGACATTCATCGTAGGTGTCCACATCATCAATCACAATTTATCCACTCTTTCCCACGCCTTCTTGGCGGCGTGTTTCCATTCAAAGTTATCATGAACAAATTCGGAAGCCTTCAGCCCCTTCTTCTTAGAAGCCTCGCGGTCATCAAACACCTCGCGCATCCTCTCACGCAACGATTTCTTGGAAGGGACGGCCCACTCGCTCCCCACCTCTTTCTTTATGAAAGGCGGCATCTCGGCGGGTTCCATGTGGTCAACCTCTATCAAATAGGAATTATCTTTATTCATGAATTCCTTGTTCCCCGACCAATCCGTGCCAATCGTCGGCAAGCCACAGGCCATCGCTTCCAATAATGGAAGCCCGAAGCCTTCTCCTTTGCTTGGTAAGACAAAGGCGTTCGCAGAACTATAAACTCTAGGCATAAAGGGCCGCTGGGGTACTGGAGGCAAGAAATGCACCCTGTCATCGAACGGCATCTTCGCTTCCCACATAAGTTTGTAAATGAACAACGGCCATTCTTGCGGGGAACACATGAAAGGATTATAAGCCAGAAGAAGCAGGGTTACATCCTCGTTGTGTGAAAACTCTTCGTGGAACGCTTCTACTAAGAGGTCTGGCGATTTCCGTGACTCCCACTTGAACACACTCAAGAACTTGAAAGATGGGTCGTCGCGCAGGTCAGGAAGTGGTTCCGCATATGGATTGAAAATATCCTCCACGCCACCAGGAATGACGACCGTGGGCGCTTCTACCCCCGAATCAATCATAATCTTCCGCCCCCACTCGCTCATCGTCCATACCTCATCTAATTGATTCAGCCCCTCTTTCCATCCTTTGGGGAGCCGGGTGGTTTCCCACATCGTATAACCGATGCGCTTGCGCCCCGTAAAGTTGTGCATCAGATTTCCATAACGGATTGCCAAAGAAATATCGTTGCGTACATCTGGAGTCTGAAAGAAGAACGACGCATATTTCTCTTCCATCGGCCAACGCACATTGATTTCATATGGCAGTGGCCGGATATCCTCTCTGATATCTGCCATCGCTTTGAAAAGTTCCCTCGTCATTACCGTATATCCCAATTCACCCACGAAATTTCCGAAATAGTTCAACATGGTCGAATCCACCCCAACATCGTTCTGTCAGCCTCTTTCAAATTCTCTAACGTGTTTATATTCAAAGTATAACCAGGAAGGCTCCACGCATACGCGCTCCCTTTTTCTGCCGCCATCTTCACCACATCAGTTATTTCTACTTCCCCGCGAATCTGCGAAGGCGTGACCTTGTTAATGAGGTCAAAGACATCATGGCGGCAAGCATATAGGCCAATCCCCCGCTTTAAAGAGCGCGGCTTTTCTGGTTTTTCCCGAATATCCATAATAAACCCGTTCGAATCGAATACGATTTCGTTGGTCTCCTTGATGACTCGATAATCCCATTCCCCGACAGTAGCTTCCACTATCATCGCATCAAGTCGGTCGCGCATTTCTAACATAGGAAAGATAGTACCATCCACCTTGGTAACTTCGTCCCCCAACGACACAACGAAGTTCCCCCCGACCTCTGGTTCACAGAGAGCCACCGCTCCAGCTATCCCATTAAGTCGTTCTTGATATATATATTTTATATTAATGTCCCACTCACGCCCGTCTCCCAGAAACTCTTTTATCAAGTTGGCTTTATGATTAACTACTACAAGAACATTTTCTATGCCAACCTGTTGAAATAATCTTATAGAAGATTCAATTAAACAGATATCTCCAATCGGGAAGAGTGGTTTGGGAAGAACCTTTGAAAGAGGATAGTCCCGAATCCGTCTGCCTCTGCCCGCCGCTGGAATGATGCCCACCTCGTCCCTCATAATATCACTTCTTTCGCGCACTTCTTACAATACCAGAAATCACCCACTTTCTCTGAATTGATTCCATGAAGGTCTATGAAACGATATGCCGCCTCCGCCCCGCTCGCGCTCACGACCATCCCCTTGGTCTTTTTATATTGCAACTGCACATTATATTTCTTGCAGTGCGGGCACTGTACCGTACATTCCCAGGTCTCCCAGTTAGTACTGTGTGGGGCACTCAATAATTTGGGGTTCTTCCCATCATAGATTGGATTGAAATCGATACGGCGTTGCTGATGCCAGGTATCATTTTCCATCGTGATTTCTTCGAAGTGGATACCCAACTCCGTTAGTTCGTTCTCGAAATCTAACCTCGCCTTCTCCCACTCTCCCCATTTCTCCCTTGCCTTGCGCCACTTCTTCATGAAGATATCATACTCTGCCTTCTTATCATGGAGTTCCGATTCTACATCCTGTTCCTCAGTCATTCTACCAACCACCTACACAAATTGAAGCGGGCATTTTATCATACTTCGTTAAATAGAGGGACAACATGGCCGCCGCCACCGCCAAGTCCTTGGAGCCCCCCGGCTGTTCTTCGAGCCGATAATATTGATTGTTCTGTTGCGCGACCGCTTGTAGTTCATGATGTTCGCGCTCCCACTTAGACCAAAAGAGCGCCTCCAACGGTCCGTCTACTGGAACGCGTACCCGCCCCTTCACCATCTGTTGCTTGTGGTTGCGCCACATCTCATAGTTACGCACCGTGGTGGCCTTATAACCCCACCTTATCACCTCAGAACGCGGTTTTTCATCGGGTTCTTCGGTGTAGAAAGACGCCTTCGGAATAGCCCCCCACTCATCTTTTTGGAAAAGCATATCAACAAGCACATCCTGGGTCGTGGTCGTATCGGGGCAAATCCATGAACAATCGTAACGCCAGAAAATCCGTTTCACCTCGGCAACTTGTCGCTCGTAATCCACAATTTCGCGTTTCGGGTCGAATTCAACCCAATGCGCGTATGTCATCACCGCTGTTTGCGGGTCTATCTCACCCACTAATATCTGTGTGCGGTTATAATACTTTGCCCAATCGACCGCGATGGCGTAAATCTTCCCCGGTCGCGGTTTCTCAATGAAAGTTCTGCTGGACCGGCATTGATGAAGCACCCTGAGAGGGAACCACCGCGCACTGGTATCAGGGAATCTCGCTTCGTATTCCATTGCGAATTCGTCGGGGGTAAGTGAGTTGGGACCAGTTTGCTGTTCCTTGACATAATCCTCGTTGAGACACCCTTCCTCGATGGCCCTCCAGCAATCGACCACATATGTAGAATAAATAGGATTGGTCGCGGTGCGTTTGACCCACCCATTCCAAGTCGCTTCGAGTTCGGGGTCACGATAGACGTTCGGAGTTCCTATCATAATAATTTTTTTCTCCGAATAAGCGTCAGCGATAATAGGGAAAATAATCTTATTTTTTGTGGCCTTATCAATTTCCTGAACTTCGTCAACATAAACAATATCCCCATATTCCCCACGGGCGGTCGAACCTTTCGTGGTCATGGAGATAGAACGATTGATATAGGCCGACCCGTTGACCATATCGGTCTGGTCGGCGTTCTCGTTCTTTACGAATCGATTAAATAGATATGGTGAACGCACAAGAAATTGCCGAGCGCGGTCATACACGAAATCCTGCCCATGTGTCGGAGCGAACCCGCTGATACGATGTCTCTGAGACCCGCACAGATAGTGGCACATCTTGGAAGCAAGAAGAGTGGACTTACCAGCTTTCCGAGAGGTGAGTGCCCAAACATATCTGAACTTGTTGACAATCTCAGAAAAGTCGATTTGCCATTTCGCCAAGAACATAGGACGATTGTAGTCATCATCTAAGAATGCGAGTACCCAGACCGGGAAATCTTTCCAGACTCGCTCGTAGAAGTCATCGTCGTCGCTTGAAGTCTCTATATAGGTCTCAAGTCTTTTCGCCAGTTCCGTCCGCGTCTTTAACTGCGTTGCTGTCCACGACCTTGCGAGGACGTCCGCGATTCTTACGAGGCGTTGTGGCTCTAACATCCGTATTGTCATTAGGCAACCCCAAAACTTTGCTCGTTAGGCCGCCCTGCTTCTTCATCTCCAGCAACACTTCTTTCACATCCTTGATGGTGTCTTTCGACGCCAACCGTCCCTCCCGGTTCTTATTCATGGACATTAAAATGATTTCCTTGGCCCGCCTGTATTCCGAAAATAGGCGCGGGTCAACCGCTTCGAATCCCTGGTCGAAAAAGACCGTCTCAAATTCCTCACAGATAAAAGATAACGCCACCAAATTCTCATATTCGGTTTGGGTCATCTCCCCATCGGTGTCATCTACGATTTGCCCCAACAGTTCCATATAACGTCGCTTCTTCTTCTCATTGAGTGTCTGATAAACGCGAGACCGTTTGAGAATCTCGACCAATTCCAGATTAATCTCCGGCGTCTTTGGCATTGAGTTTCTCCTCGTTATCTTTTATGAGTGCTTTCAACTCCCTTAAATACCTTTCGGTCTCGTCGTGTTCCCGCTTTAACGCGGCCAGACGCATCAACTTAGCATTATCGCCCTCCACATAATGAACAGTCAGGGTCATCTTGTTATAACCGCCCGTAGCGAACACCGACCGTGGCGCGGGTATATAATCGACCGCGAATTGAATTTCATCAATAACGTTGGCCGGGTCAATCTCGATAAGTTGACGAATTATTTCCAGAAGCATCGCTTGCGGTTCAGTCTTCACTTTCGCACCTTCCCTTATATTCACAATTCTTGCATTCACGTTCCTCACTGGTCCTCTCGGGGAGAGTCCGAGTCTCGACCGCAAATTCTAGGTCGTCGAGTTTCTGTTCGATTTCCTTCCCCAGAACTGGGTCGTGTTCTACCTTAATAACTCTGACCTCGTCGGTATTGCGATTAAAATAGAGCAGATATCCATAATCATAGGGAACGGGTTTATGGAAATGCACATAGCACTGAATTTGTATGATATGCGCGAACACTGGCCCCTTTTGCAAGAGCGGTTCCCATTTGTTCGCTTTGATAGATTTCACCTCAAGTGGTACAATCCCCCCCTCCCCATCATCAATCAACACATCTATGCGGTAGGTGAGATTGAACCGAGAATCTCCGCCCCGGACCTCGTCTCCCCTCCATATGCCCGCCCGCTTGCAGAAGTCGGCCACCATGATGCCCACGATGCGTCCGTGCTCCTGCGTAACGAACCAATCTCCTTCGTCAGAGACGGGGTCTACGCGGTCATAATAGGCTCTCCGCAAGCACGCGAACGCCTTCCAAATCTGTGACGCATAGTTCGATGATGGCACTTGCCTCTCTTCCATCGGTCGTGCCTTTTTTACTGTCTCTTTCCAATCCACGAATACACCTCTTCAGCCACTATGATAACAACGGCAGTCCAAGCAGAGAACCACACCAACATCTCGATGGTGCGTTCTCCGTAATTATTTACCGCAACGACCACAGTGTTGTCGGGACTTATAAACCATGCGGTAAAGAAGGTCTCAGAGACAACCAAGAAAGAAGCCACCGAGACGCATACCACCCAAAATCGGAGCAACCAATCAATCTTCGCCTTTATCATCGGTCCTCGTCCTTCAAATGAACAACCACTTTCCACTTCCCCGTCTTCCCCAGGTCTTCCACATAATAGGGGCAGGAAATTCTTTTCTCCTTTTCTGGCAAATTGCAATCATTGGCCGCGCAGGTGTTGCAGATACTCATGTTTCGAATCTCCTTACATTTAACCTAGAAATCCATCGCATCCGTCTTTCTGAAAGAAAGGTTTGCGGCCCGTGTGGTTCGTATCTCTTGTCCACTCCATATTTCACGAAATTATCCAATTTGGCCTCCAATATCCCTTCGTTCCTAACAACGATGTGAACCAACGTACAACCACGTTCCAACAAATCTCCAATAACAGGAGACTCTATGCCCCACCCATCGAATTTCCGCATGTAATGGTCCTTGCGATTTCTGATGGTGACATAGATTTTCTTCCCACCAACTTCCATTAAGTCCCCCCAGTTCCCATACGATTTTATTATCATGAGAACCCCCAAGTAAATCCACAATGAGGGCAGTAGGTGGTCGTCGGCGCTTCCTCCCGCTTTCTTTTCAGCATCTTCAATATCTCCTGATGATGATATCTGCAAAGGTTGATGTTTTCTCCGTCCATGACCATATGGAAAACTGGTTCGAAGGTATAAGAATGAGCATTACTTTCCCCGATTCGGCCCTCATCGATGTTCCCCAGCCGCATCCCACAAATATCGCAACAAATCGAAGATTCCCGCTCTTTTTGCGACCTCATGTCGAAAAAACCGTCTAATTTCGCCATTTCATCACTTCTTCCTCGATAAATAGTGCCCGCCCGCCAATAGTGCGAGCCCCGCCCAAATCCACCCAAAGCAGATAAAGGTCAGAACACCCAAAATCGAAACCCACATACCAGTTTTGTCGTCGCTCACGCCTCATCACTCCAATCGTCATCGTTTTCCGGCCTATGCCCCGTGCTTTCGATAACGAAGCACATCCGATGGTCGCAACGCGGGCAAGAAGTGGGCGCGTCCACCCAGAAACGATGCCCGCACCCAACACACTTAAGATGAATCATCAACGTCATTGTTTTTCTCCGTGAGGGATTTAATTATTTCAAGCTCCTTGATGCGAGTTTGAAGCCTGATTATCTCCTCATCGCTCGCCCCTGCCACTTCGCTCCAATCTTGAAGTTGATTGGCGATTGCACGGTTAGTCATCTTTGCGAGGGACTTCTCCAATTCCTTAATGCGGTCTTCTTGCCGTTTTATTAATCGACCGCTGAAAGAACGATTTGTCCACCATGATAATCCCTCATCTAGTAGCTTGATACGAGCTTCTAATTTGGACATTTCACAATTAGCATCCACCATCTTCTTTAGAAGGTCTTGGGCGTAGGCGTCTAATTCATCATATTCCTCGTCCGAACGCGTGCTTCCACAATACGGGCAGGCATCTGGATGCTTAGAGTCTACATAGCTCATGAGAACAACCCCCACAATGCGAGCATGATTGTAGCCCCGTTGGCAAACCCTACCAACCAGCAGAATAACGGTGAGCCTCCCCTGCCGTCGGTCATTTCTTCATCCCCGCCGCCGGAGCATTAGGTCGCGTTCCTCTCGGTATCCCTTTATCAATTCGTCCATCTGCTCGATGGTGATGCCGATGCCTCGATAGTCGTGTATCTGCTCGTCGTTGGTTTCGAAGTGGATGAGGTCGTCGTACATATCTCGGAACACATGCAGGTCGGGCGCATCGAACAGCACGAAGCTCATTCGGGTACTCATGGGTGAATGTCCTCCCCCTTCAATCTCTTCTCCGAACAAGATGGGCACGACTTGCGCAACACATCCACCCTGACATCATAGAACGCATCCATCTTTTCAACATCCGTCCATTTACCGCAATCGTCACATTTCTCGTACCGAATCCCGGCCATGACCACCATCATGCGCGAGCCCGCTTATAAACTTTTCGGCCCGCTATATATTGTCGTCGAGGCCATCTATATGGCGTCAATATATATAGCGTCATAATAAGTAGTCCACACGATGTAGTTAATACGATGTCGTAGTAGTATACGGTGTTGTAGTATACGATGTTGTAGTAGGGCCGTGATTTTTGAAAACTAAAATTTTGAGTGCTTACTCACCAAGCACTTTCGACGGGGGGGTGTTAAGCAACGATAATTCGTAGTTTAACAATAGTTTACCTTACATACGGCAAGATATTAGTTAAATATTCCGCCGAGTACTCTATAAAGCGTGCTATAATGAGTCCTATGAGGACTCTATATATGATTTTCCCTCGTTATCTGGATACGATAAAACTGGGATAATACCATATAGTTAGGCAATAGTGTAAGCTGTTATATCGTAACACCCCTTTATTTCTATTGGACTATACAACTTAAGGTTACTATCTATTTAACAATCGTTTTGCGGGCCAGAAATGGGCGCTTGTGAGTCCCCTAGGTACTCTATTTATAACGCTATTATCCTCGGTTTGACGCTGTCCAGTTATATCCTTACGACATATAATGGGGGCGTCATATATTAGTGGGCCAGATAGTAGGAATATCTTATTTAATATCGTTATTAATATATTGGCGGGAAAATTGATTATCTTCGGAGAGGCGAATCGTGCGGGAAACGGCCCTTCTAGCGATTCTCGCGGGGGGGGTCGAATCAAGACAAGGGCTAACCTAGGGAAATGCGGGAAATAGGCCTTAGAACGATTCCTCGGATGCTTTGAGGCTTTCCTATATCGCGTTCTGCCCGTC
>Ga0315295_10000219_pt1 | contig 48777 bp, 41 predicted proteins | sample YL17G14_0_MG_FD_204453 | JGI IMG/M metagenome (GOLD analysis project Ga0315295, IMG submission 204453) | Sediment microbial communities from Yellowstone Lake, YNP, Wyoming, USA - YL17G14_0 | ecosystem: Environmental > Aquatic > Freshwater > Lake > Sediment | place: USA: Wyoming | collected... | reverse complement strand
TACGTAATCGTTGAAAGCGGTTGTCTTTCGCACCAAATAGTGGGAACGCCTTCGGTCTCCTGATGCTCACAAGAGGCTGTTCCTGCATTGATACCGCAAAGGGTCAGAGGGCACTCAGAAACGAGGTTACTTCTCTTCGGTCGCTTGGCGTGACAGACCTTCGGGGCCTTTCGTCACAGAGGCAAGCGCGTTCCTACGAATTGGTGCCGGGAGCGGGAGTCGAACCCGCACGGAGGGTTGCTCCACACGATTTTGAGTCGTGCATGACTGCCAATTCCATCATCCCGGCACGCGGCAATCACCATTGTAGCACGCCTGCAAGCACCCCACAATGAACGATGTCAGGCGGCTCTGCGCGGCACCGCTTGAGAGCTACCCAGACCTCACTTCGCCGGGTTCGTGAACCTCTCCGGGTCCTTGTCGAACCGCTCCTTGCACCTGGGGTTGCAGAAATAGTACGTGGTGCCCTTGTAGTCGCTCTTCGCGGGAGCGGTCTTCGGGTCAACTTCCATCTTGCACACCGGATCGATTGCCATCCCTGCTCAAACTCCCTTCAATAAGCGTACTTACAGTTCTACAGATTCACCAATATGTACTTCCTTATCCACCGCTTGATCCCCGCGCGCACCAGGAACCTGGTCGGCGGGAACATAAAGAGGATGCCTGTCGCGTCGGTGAGGACCCCAGGGGTTATGAGAAGCAGCGCCCCCACGACCACGAGCACGCCGTCGATGATCTGGTCCTGGGGCATGTGGCCTGCCTTGATCTCCTCTTTCATCCGCCGGAACACTCCGTAGCCTTCCACGCCGAGGAGGACGCCGCCCAGGAGGCCCGTGCCGATGACGAAAGCGATGGTCCAGAGCGTCCCGATATGTTTGCCGACCTCGATGAGGAGCGCGATCTCGATGATAGGTAGCGCGGTGAAGACGATGAAGCCTAGAAGGGCGAGACGGACTTTCCAGGACACTCAGGACCACCCCCGAAGGACGTTACCGGGTCTATTCTGCGGCGCATCGGAGGCAACCTGCCGCAAGCACCGACAGGCGTCGACCCCCTAACCTAGGCAGGCCGCGACTCCCCTACCCTTCATACGTCCCGGACGACAGGCGGTACGAGCCTGGTGTGAGGGCGGCCGCCGGAGCGCGGCCCGCCCTGCTACTCCTTTCCCCTCACCATGACCTTTATGGCCACGTACAGGACCGTCATCACCCCGAAGACCGTGCCCATGGAGATAGCTGTTATGTTCAGGGTCTGACGCATTATCTCATCCACTCGTGTCACCTCTCGCCGGTGTCCCTGTGTACCGAAGACCGGGACCCTACCGGACCAGCGCCAGGATCATGGCGCCGGCGATTATCGAAGCTATTTGCCCTGCTACGTTGGCGCCGACAGCCTGCATCAGGATGAAGTTGCCGGGTTCCTCGTGCTGGGCCATCTTATGGATGACCCTGGCCGACATCGGGAACGCCGAGATACCGCAGGCGCCGATCATCGGGTTCACTTTTCTCTTCAGGAACAGGTTAAGGATCTTCGCGAAGATGACGCCTCCGGCGGTGTCGACGACGAATGCAACCAAGCCCATGCCGATGATCAGAAGCGTGGCAGGCTTAAGGAACTCCGAGGCCGTCATCGTCGAACCTATCGTAATGCCGAGAAGTAGCGTGACCAGGTTCGTGAGCTCGTTCTGCGCAGCTTTGGACAGCCTGTCGACCACTCCCGATTCCCTCAGGAGGTTGCCGAACATCAGGGTGCCGACCAATGCGAGGCTCATGGGAGCGACCAGGCCCGCGATCACCGTGACCAGTATCGGGAACAGAATGCGGGTGCGCTGGGTGATCTGCTTTGACGAGGCGGGCTCCATCCTGATGCATCGTTCGCTCTTGGTGGTGAGCGCCCTGACGACGGGAGGCTGGATGATGGGGACCAGCGACATGTACGAGTAGGCGGCGACGGATATCGGCGCCAGAAGGTGTGGAGCGAACCGGGTCGCGACGTAGATGGCCGTGGGGCCGTCGGCGGCGCCGATTATGCCGATTGACGCGGCTTCCTTGATGCTAAACCCCAGGACGACAGCGAGAGCCATGGTGAGGAAGATGCCGATCTGCGCGGCTGCTCCGAAGAAGAGCATCGAGGGCTGCTCGAAGAGCGGTCCGAAGTCGACCATGGCGCCGATGCCGATGAAGATGAGGAGAGGAAACAGCTCAGTGATAATGCCTGCGTCGTACAGCTTCGTGAGGAAGCCGTGAGGACCTATCGCAGACGAGCCAGGGATGTTGGATAGGATCGCCCCGAAACCGATGGGCAGGAGCAGGACAGGTTCGTACTGCTTCTTCACAGCGAGGTAGATTAGGATGCCGCCTACCGCGAGCATCAAGGCCTCGCGCCAGGTCATCGCTCGTAGTCCGTAGAAGAGTCCGTCCATCACTCGTCCTCCTGAATCTATCCTCTATGGATGTTTCGATAGGGATTCGGGCTCATGAAGAGACCGTCCGTATCTCCATCACGTTGGTGGTCCCCGAAACCCCTGGCGGGACGCCTTTCGTGATGACGCACAGATCTCCGCCCTGCACCAGCCCTGCTTGCCTCAGGGCCTCCAGCGAGACCTCGGACACGTCAGGGCAGGCGCCTGCGCCGTCCGCCGCCAGAGCCGGCACCACCAGTGTCTCGACGCCCCAGACCAGGGTGAGCCAGCCGGCGGTCTCCTCATGGGGAGTGGTGGCATAGATGGGCATCCTGGGACGGAACCTGGCCACCATCCGCGCAGTGTAGCCGGACTCCGTAGGAGTAACGACGGCTGACGCCTCCAGGTCGTCGGCGGCGTCAAGCACCGAACGACTAACGGCCTCGGTGACGCTCGAGACCTTGGTTTCCGTCCGGAAAAGGGGCAGGAACACGTTCCGGTTCAGGATCGCCTCCGCACGCGCAGCGATCCTGGCCATGAACTCGACCGACTCCACAGGGTGCCTCCCCGAGGCGGTCTCAGCTGACAGCATGACGGCATCGGTCCCGTCGAGGATGGCGTTGGCGACGTCAGACGCTTCCGCCCTGGTGGGGTGCGGGTGTTCGACCATGGACTCTAGCATCTGGGTGGCTGTCACGACGGGTTTGCCGAGCCCCACGGCGCCCGCGATCATCTTCTTCTGAAGGAGCGGGATCTCCTCAGGCGGGAACTCGATACCCAGATCACCCCGGGCCACCATGAGTCCGTCCGAAGCCTCGAGTATCTCGTTCAGCCTCTCCACACCCCGGATGCACTCGATCTTCGAGATGATCCTGGCTCTGGACCCGGCCGCGCCAAGGGTCCGGCGCACTTCTGCCACGTCGGCCGCCGACCGGACAAATGACGCGGCTACGAAGTCAACGCCAGCCCGGGCGCCAAACCGAAGGTCCGCGACGTCCCTCTCGTCAACGATCGGGAGGTCGAGAGAAGCGCCCGGCACCGAGACCTTCTTCCTGTCGGATATCACGCCGCTGTTCAAGACCTCGGCGGTGACCGACTCGCCGGACGCCCCGGTCACCAGCAGGGCGATGTTCCCGTCGTCGAGAAGCACGCGGGAACCCGCCGAGACTATGCCGGGGAAGCCGGGCAAGCCAACGTGAGCCGCGCGCGAGTTCCCCAGGACTTCCTGCGTGGTCAAGGTAAAGGTTTGGCCCTTCTGAAGGAGCGCGCGCCCTCCTTCGAACAGGCCGAGGCGGATCTCAGGCCCCCGCGTATCCAGCATGATCCCGATCCGTTTCCGGACTCGAGCAGCGGCCTGCCGGACAGCATCAATCCGCCTTCCGTGCTCCTCGTGAGTACCGTGGGAGAAATTGAACCTGGCCACGTCCATCCCGGCCAGGATCATGCGGTAGAGCGTATCCTCGTCTTCGCAAGCAGGACCTATAGTGCAGACGATCTTAGTCCTGCGGTGTGTCGCCATGTCGAAAACCCCCGGTCACGCTCTCGAACTTCTCACCTCCCCTTCACAATTCGACGCGCGTTCTCCTGTTCCTACCTGGCGAGGTCTTCCGCGAGCTTGAAAAGCTCCAGGTCTATCTCCCTCTTCGTGGCGAGCACCTGGGGCATTGGTGTAGCGATCACACCCGTCCCGCTGATGCCGACCATGAGGTTGGACTCGCCCTGGGCCAGGAGATCCACCGCCTTGGCGCCCAGTCGTGAGGCTATGAGACGGTCGAGGGCGGTCGGAGTGCCTCCGCGCTGGACGTGCCCAAGAACGGTCACTCTGAGTTCCATGCCCAGGCACGCCTCTATCTGCCGGGCCACGTCGAAGCCGCTGCCTGCCCCCTCGGCCACAATGATGATGCTGTGGACTTTGCCTCGCTCCATGCCCTTCCTCAGCTTCTGACAGACCTCCTCGATGTTGACCGGCAGTTCCGGGATGAGGATGCTCTCCGCCCCGCCCGCGACCCCCACGGCCAGCGCGAGATGCCCGGCGAGGCGGCCCATGGTCTCGACCACGAAGATCCTCTCATGAGAAGTCGCCGTGTCCCTGAGCCGGTTCACGGCCTCGACTCCCGTGTTTACCGCGGTATCGAAGCCGATAGAGTAGTCGGTATACGCGAGGTCGTTATCTATGGTCGCGGGGACGCCGGCCGCCTTGACTCCGCGCCTGCACAGCTCGACCATGCCGCGGAAGCTGCCGTCGCCGCCGATGATGACGAGACCGCCGATTCCGGCGCCGCGCAGCCTGGCGGCGCCGAGATCTTGGCCTTCTACGTGGTAAAACCTCGCGCTGCGGGCGGTGTGCAGCGTGGTGCCGCCCCTGTGGATTATGTCACCGACGGACTCGACCTTCATCGGCACGAGATCCCCGTCGAGGAGACCGTCGAAGCCCCTTCGGATTCCGTACACTTCAAGCCCCAAGGACAGGGAACGACGCACCACCGCCCGTATGGCGGCGTTCATCCCCGGGGCGTCCCCCCCGCTGGTGAGGACGCCTATCTTCATGCTACACCCTCACAGTCCCCACAAATCGCATTATGGTGGAATGAGCTTCTGAGACCTCGATCTCGGGAACGAGCAGCTCGACATGCTTTGCCAGCTTGTCGTCGTCGGAACCACAGGCCCTTAACATCACCAGAAGACCGTCCTTCGCCAGCCTGTTCTTCAGCCGTTCGGCCTCGTTCCAGCCTGAGGCCACGTAGACTACGGTCCACACAGGCAGGCCCATGCGCCCCAATGGTCCGGGACTGTGGGCTTCCCTCCCTCCCTGCTCATCTGTTACCGTCTTTCTGGTATGTTGCCCGATGCCAGCAGCGTCTCCGCTGCCAGGAGCTCCCTCGCCAGTATTCGACGCGTTTCCTCTTGCTCCTCCAGGCTGCCCTGCACCACGACGACCTTCTCCTTGGCGAAGAAGCCCCTCACCCTGTGCCAGAGGCTCGGGAAGACGATGACCTCGATGGCGTCGAAGTCGTCCTCGATTGTCGCAAACACCATTTCTTCTCCCGACCTGGTAATGACCTTCTTGAAGGCCGACACCCTGCCCCCTATCGCGACGTCCTTCCCGTCCCCGGCCGAGTCCAGGTCGGCGATGGGCCTGGTGAACCTCCTCAGGATCTCCTTGTATCTTTCGAGAGGATGCCCGCTGAAGTACATCCCCAGGAGCTCCCGCTCCCACGAAAGCCTGACCTCCAGCGCGATCTTCTCCGGCTCCTGGGGCCGTTCCTCGGGCGTCTCCTGGCACGACCCTTCCTGTGGATCCGAACCCAACCGCGCCGCACGGGTGGCGGGTAGCGCCGGCGGGGCCGGGACCTCGCCGAAGAGCGAAACCTGGTTCTTCACCTGCTTCGGGCGTTCTGACAGCACCGACTCCATCTTGTCCAGGTTCGTGTACCTCGTTCCCAGGACGTCGCAGGCGCCGCACTTTATGAGGCTCTCCAGGGCCTTCTTGGTGAGGTGTCGCGAGTCGATGCGGGCGCACAGGTCCTCCAGGGATGCGAACGGCCCGCGTTCCTGCCTCTCGGCCGAGATGGCCTGGGCCAGGGTGTAGCCCACGTTCTTGATTCCCCCCAAGCCGTACCTGATCGACCCCTTTTCTACAGAGAACTCGACCCTGCTGCTGCTCACGCTGGGTCCGAGTACGCCGATGCCCATCTTCCTGGCTTCTTCGAGGTAGACGCCTACTTTCCCCTGGACTCCGGCGACCGACGAGAGCAGCGCGGCCATGAACTCCAGAGGATGGTTGGCCTTGAGATAGGCGGTCTGGTAGGCGATGAGCGCGTAGGGCGCGGCGTGGTTCTTGCTGAAGCCGTAGTTGGCAAACTTCATGATGAGGTCGTAGATCTGCCTGGCCACGACCTCCGGGATGCCTTTTGCCCGCGCGCCCCGGACGAACTTCTCCTCGGTCTCCACCAGGAGCTCGCGCTTTTTCTTCCCCATCGCGCGCCGGAGGATGTCGGCCTCGCCCAGAGTGAACCCGGCCACAGCCGAGGCCACTCTGAGGATCTGCTCTTGATAGACCAGCACGCCGTAGGTCTCCTCTAGGATCGGCACCAACACCGGGTGGAGGTACCTGGGCTTGCCGGCGCGGGCCCTTATGAACTCGGGGATCTGCTGCATAGGGCCGGGGCGGCACAAGGCCACCGCCGCTATGATGTCTGACAGCGTCCCTGGCTTGAGCTCCCTAAGGAAGTCCCTGACCCACGAGGACTCCAGCTGGAACACCCCCATGGCGTCGCCGCGGGAGAGCATTTCGTAGGTCTTCGTGTTATCCAAAGGGATGGAGTCAAGGTCGAGTGGCTTCCCAGAGTCCTCCTCCACGAGCTTCACGGTCTTCTGCATCACCGTGAGGGTCCGGAGGGCCAGGAAGTCTATCTTGAGGAGGCCGAGGGTCTCCAGGTCCTCCATGGCGTACTGCGTGACCACTTCGCCTTCCTGGGTCCTCGCCAGGGGAACGTAGTCCCAGAGCGGCCCTTTGCCTATCACTATCCCGGCGGCGTGGATCGAGGAATGCCTGGGCATGCCTTCAATCTTCAGTGCGATGTCGAGGAGCTTCCCGACGTCCTCCCTCGCGGCTGCCATCTCTTTGAGCTCAGGCACGGTGTCCATAGCCCTCTCGATGGTCATGCCTACCTGGTAGGGGATGAGCTTGGCTATGCGGTCCACGTCCCCGTACGGCAGCGCCAGCGCCCTGCCTACGTCGCGGACCGCGGCCCGCGCCGCCATCGTCCCGAACGTGATGATCTGCGCGACCCGGTCCTTCCCGTACTTGCCGCGGACGTACTCAATGACCTCGTCGCGGCGGTCGTCCTGGAAGTCGATGTCGATGTCGGGCATAGTCACCCTCTCGGGGTTGAGGAACCTTTCGAACACGAGGTCGTGCTCGATGGGGTCGATGTTGGTTATCCCGAGCGAGTAAGCCACCAAGCTGCCTGCTGCCGAACCCCTGCCCGGCCCGTACCATATCCCGTGCTCCTTGGCGTAGGAGAGGAAGTCTTGAACGACCAGGAAGTAGGAGGAGTACCCCATGCGCTCTATCATCGTGAGCTCCTGGTCGAGGCGCTGCTCCCTCACCGGGTCGTGCTTGCCCCGGGTACGCTCACGCAGCCCCGCGAACGCCACCTCTCTCAACCTCGTGGATGCATCCTGGCCTGGCGGAAGAGGGTATTCGGGGAGGTGGACGGAGCCGGTGTCCAGCTCCACGTTGCACCTCTTGGCTATGGCGCTCGTGTTTTCTACGGCCTCTGGGAGGTCGCCGAACAGCTCCTCCATCTCCCGGGGACTCCGCAGGTAGAACTGGTCGCCGGTGAACCGCAGCCTGCCGGGATCGTTCATGTTGGTCCCGGTCTGTATCGCCAGGAGCACTTCGTGGTGGGAGGCGTCATCCTGCTTCAGGTAGTGGCAGTCGTTGGTCGCCACCAGCGGGAGGCCGTGCTTTCGCGCCAGCTCGACAAGATGCGCGCTGATGTCCTCCTGTCCGGGGACGCCGTTACGCTGGACCTCGACGAAGAGGTTGTCTTTCCCGAATATCTCTGCGTACCGGGCAAGGCTCAGGGAGGCCTTCCGCTCGTCGCCCTGCTGCAGGTGAACGGGCACTTCGCCCTCCATACAGCCGGTCAGGGCAATGATCCCTTTGGAGTAGGCGGCGAGGACCTCCAGATCCACCCTTGGCCTGTAGTAGAAGCCGTCCAGGAACCCCGTGGAGACTATCCGCATGAGGTTCCTGTACCCTTCGTTGGTCTCCGCCAGCAGGATCAGGTGATAAGGCTTGTCCTGAGTTCCCTCAGTCTTGTCGAAACGTGAGGAACGGGCCACGTAGACCTCGCAGCCAATGATGGGGCGGATCCCGTTCGACCTGCACGCATCGTAGAACTGAACCACCCCGTACATGACGCCGTGGTCGGTGATGGCAAGGCCGTCCATCCCCATGGTCGACGCCAGTCCGACCGAGTCCCTGATCCGGCAGGCCCCGTCTAGCAAGCTATATTCTGAGTGAACGTGGAGGTGAGTGAAACCCATGTCCCAAAAGCTGCCTCCGGATATGTTAATTGTGCCAACTTTAAGATAAGATGGAACCCGGACGACATCACAGGAAGGTGACCGCCGTGCCCTGGAAATTCTGCCCTGCGTGCAAAGAGATCTCGTACAGCGCAGCGACGCACTACGAGTCCTGGTCCTGTCCCCACTGCGACACCGATCTCAAGAAAGAGCCCGAATACGATATCAACCAGGCCAAGGCCCTTCGAGACCAGAACCGCCCCCAGAAGACCGCCGAGGACGAATCCAAGACTTGATGACCCGCTAGTTGGCCCGCACGCCTTGTGAAGCTGAACCTCGCCAGCGCGTTCTTCACTCTCCCGCCCTCGATGAGGGAATTCTTGACGGTGGTAGGAACTCCTCTTGAGGTGCGGGGCTATTTCCGGCCTGGATCGCACGCATCCCTGAGGGGACATTCCTGGCAACGGGGGTTCCTCGGGAAGCAGACCTGCCGGCCGTGCCGGATCATCATGACGTGGAGAGGCATCTTCAGCTCGGGCGGAGTCGCGGCTTCGAGGAACTCTTGGGTCTTCCCGGCCCCGCTCTTCTGGGGCACCAGGCCCAAGCGCCTGGATATTCGCAGCACGTGCGTGTCTACAGGGAACGCCGGCTTGCCGAGGCCGAAGCCGATGACGCAGGCGGCGGTCTTGGGCCCGACTCCCGGCAGGGACGTGAGATAGTCATAGGCCCGCTCCGGGGGCCAATCAAGCAGCGGGCCGAGAGTGATGCGGCCGAAGTCCTCCCGGATCCTGGCAAGCGCAGCCTGGATCGCCCTAGTCTTCTCCCGCTGGAGCCCGCCAGCCGCGAGGTGCTCCTCCACGTCCGCCGGGTCTGCATCGAGGACGGCCTCCCAGGTGGGGAAGGCTCCCTTGAGGGCGTCAAACGCCCTGGCGCTCAGAGTGTCGTTGGTCGCCTGTGACAGAATCGTGGCTATCAGGACGTCAAGCGGGCTGCCGCGGCGCGGTTCGAGAAGTCCTGAGTAGACGCCCGGGTAGAGAGCCTGCAGGGCGTCGTGGACCTTCCGCATGCGCTCTGCATCCAGGTGATCGGATGTCACGTGAGATTCCTCACGATTTCCTTGAACCGCGCGCCGCGCTCTTCGAAATTGGCGAACATGTCGAAGCTGGCGCAGGCCGGCGAAAGGACCACTGAACTGCAGGGCGCAGCCTTGGACGCGGCCAGTCTCACGGCCTCTTCCAGGGAGCTGGCGCGAGTGACGCCGGTGCGCGACGACGAACCTTTCCCGGCCTTGGATTGCATCCTGAGATTGGCGCTGAGCAGCGCCTCCTCTAATTTGGGGGCGGTCTTGCCCAGCGTCACGACTGTGCACTCCCTGGCCACGACCTTCTCGGCGAGCTCGTCGAAAGGCAGTCCTTTGTCGTACCCGCCCATGATCAGGACGAGCGGTCCGGGGACGGCCTCCAGCAGCGCTTCCGTCCTGTCGGGAGACGTGGCAATCGAGTCGTTGTAGTACCGGACCGACCGGAGTTCCCTCACGAACTCTATCCTGTGCTCGACGCCCCGGAAAGACCCGATGGCTCTCCCGATCCCCCGAGGAGTCGCCCCCAGGATGGTCGTCAGGAGGGCTGCCCCAAGGGCGTTGGCGACGTTGTGCTGCCCTGGTACGAGGAAGTCTTTCCTACTGGCGAGGCGCGAGGTCCCGCCGGCAAACCTGAACGTGGATCCGGTCGGCCCGCGCAGCAACAGCTCTTCGCCGTCCAGCCAGGCAACCGGGTGTCCGCTCGCCAGCGCCTTCTCCGCGGCCTCGGGATCAAGCGTGAAGTAGCCGACCTTCCCGGGGCACTCTGCGGCCATGCCGCGGGTGACGGGGTCATCAAGGTTGAGCATGCACCAGTCCTGCTGCCCCTGGAACCGGAAGATGTTCTTCTTGGCTTCGACGTAGTCCTGGTAGGACTCGTGGACGTCCAGGTGGTTGGGACGTATGTTGAGGATCAGGCCGGCCTCGGGGCTCTTCCTGAGGAGTTCCAGCTGGAAACTGGAGAGCTCCAGGATCACCAGGGCGTTCTCCGGGATGGAGTCCACCTTCTCTATGAGGACCGCGCCGATGTTGCCGCCCACGTACACTTGGGTGCCCGGCAGGCTTTCCTGGAGCATGATGCCGGCAAGGGTGCAAGCGGTGGTCTTCCCCGCGCTGCCTGTCACCCCCGCCACGGTGGCCTTGCATCGCTCCAGGAATAGGGCGATCTCGTTGGAGACCACCGCTCCCATGTGTCTAGCGCGACGGACCTCCGGGAGGTTCTTCTTCATCCCGGGGGTCAGGAAGACCCACCGGAACTCCGGAAGGGTTTCCAGGTACCGCTCGCCCAGGCTCCATTTGACTCCCAGGCAGCTCATCTCACCGTAGGCTGCGCCGAGCTCCTCGGCGGTCTTCCTGTCGAAGCAGGTTATGCGGGCACCTTCGTTGACCAGGTAGCGGCACAGGGACTGGTTGGACTTGCCCATGCCTACTATGGCGACTTCCCTGCCTGTGAAGCGTCCGAGCATGTTCTCCACCCTAGCGTCTCAGGATAGCTGCGGATAAGCATCCGGCTGCCCGCAGCCACCCTCACTTTCTGCCCTGTGCCGCTTCTGCCCTGTGCCGCTTCTGCCCTGTCCCGCGCTTGTGCCCTGTTTCGGCGCCGGCCTACTGCACCGTCGTCAGTATCTTGGCCAGCCTATTCATACCCTCCTCGATCACCTTCATCGAGGTAGCGTAGGAGAAGCGGAGGTTGCCGCTCGACCCGAACGCCTGGCCCGGCACAACGGCGATCCTGGCGTCATCGAGAAGGATGTCAGCCAGGACCGAGTCGCTGGTGACCAGCTTGCCCGCGATCTTCCTGCCGATAAGCGCTGAGACTTCCGGGTAGGTGTAGAACGCTCCCGGCGGGAGCAGGCACTTGAAGCCGGGCATCTCGCCCAACCGCTTCACCATGTAGTTGCGGCGCTTCTCAAACTCCACCCTCATCATCTCCAGGGGCTCCTGGGGACCGGTAAGGCCCGCGACGGCAGCCTTCTGCGAGATGGAGGTCGGGTTCGAGGTCGAGTGGCTCTGCAGGTTCCCCATGGCGTCTATGACGTCCCTGGGTCCAGCCGCGTACCCAATACGCCATCCGGTCATGGAGTAGGACTTGGAAACGCCGTTCACCGTTACGGTGTTCGCCTTAACCTCGGGCGAGAGGGCGGCGAACGAGACGTGCTTGCCCTCGTAGATGAGCTTCTCGTAGATCTCGTCGGAGATGACCGCGACGTGGTGCTTGAGGCACACCTCCGCGATCTTCCTCATCTCCTCCTCAGTGTAGATGGCACCCGTCGGGTTCGAGGGGCTGTTGAAGATAAGGAGCGACGTCTTCGGCGTTATGGCCTTTTCGAGCTGCTCTGAGGTCACCTTGAACCCGGTCTCGATCCCTGTCCGAAGATAGACCGGCTTCCCGCCGGCCAGCTTGATCATCTCGGGGTAGCTTACCCAGTAGGGTACCGGGAGCAGGACTTCGTCGCCTTCTTCGCAAAGGACCATGACGGCGTTGTATATGGAGTGCTTTGCGCCCACGGAGACTATCACCTCGGCGGGCTTGTAGTCCAGGGCATTATCCTTCCGCAGCTTGTCGCAGATAGCCTGGCGGAGCTCCGGGATGCCTGATGACGGCGTATATTTGGTGAAGCCCTTCCTTATGGCCTCGATGGCCGCGTCCTTGATGTGGTCAGGGGTGTCGAAGTCGGGCTCGCCAACGCCGAAGCTCAGGACGTCTACGCCCTCGCTGACGAGCTTCTTGGTCTTGGCGTCGAGCGCCAGCGTGGGGGACGCGGCGGTGGACCTTCCGCGGAACGAGAGTCTCATGTTGGTGACCTCCTCCAATGCCCTTCATGATCATGGGACAACACGCCCCACGAGGCTATTCTTCTCTGATAGGCGCGAAACACCTTCTTTGGCTATACTTGAGCCGGGGAGGGACTCCGGTGGCAGGCAACCGTGACGATTCGCCCCGGGGACCGGTCCTGGGGGCCGCTGCCGTGCTCTCGCTGGGCTTTCAGCTACTGGCCTCGGCTCTCGGGGGCTTCTTCCTCGGGTCGCTCCTGGACAGGGGCTGGCGGACCTCCGCTTTCGCCCCCGCAGGTCTCCTCTTGGGCCTACTTGTAGGGTTTCACAGGGCGTACGTCCTGATCAAGTCCACAATCAGGAAGCGCCGCTAAGACGGTCTACGAAGGAAAACCTCTCGCGGCGCAGAATCAGCTCTCCCGGCGGGCTGGTGAGCAATCGTGGCTCGACACGTGACGGTGGAGTGATGAACCAACACATGCAGCGCTCGCGGAAGCTCACAACCGGGGTGCCGTGTTCTCGGCGCCCGTTCGTTTTCGCCGTCGTCTTTCTCGTCCTTTCGACAAGCATCTTGGCCCAGGCCGGGCGCGCCGCCGGGTCTTCGGGCGAGAGCGATCTGGCGGCCTTCATCGCGAGAGAGTTCCCCGACAGGAAGACCTCGGGCTACGACAGCCAGAGGCTGGTCTCCTACCTGTCGGGCCAACTCCAGGCTCAAGGCTGGACTGCGGAAGTCCAGCCGTACTCCATGCTGGTGAGGACAAGCGCGCCAAAGCCCCTCAACGCACAGTTTATCCAGGTCGGGGGGGAAAACGTGCTTGCCTACCGGGTCGCCCCCTCCCCGTCGGACGGCGTGGACATCCTGCTCGTAGCTCCGTACGACCTCCTGTTCAGGGAGCCTGACGACTTGCGGCTCATGTCGTACACTGCCCGTTCAACCGGCATACTCCTGGGCCTGGCCTTAGGATTGAGCGCTCCCAAGGATGACCTTGCGCTGCCGAACGTGGCCATCGCGTTCGTCTCAGGGCACTACCAGTACGGGGCGGGGATACAGGCCCTCATCGACGACCTGACGAAGAGAGGCGCCAGGGTCTCTGCGGCGCTGGTGATAGGCGACGTCGACGCGCTCTCCGGGCTCCCCCTGTCCGTGAGCGAGAGCACGCCGGTCGGTCTAACGCTGGCGGTGTACCGCGCGGCAAGGAAGAGGGGACTCCAGGTCACCGTCGTCGGATCCCGCTCAAGAGAAGCGTGGTACCGGGCGACTCTGAACGCTCGGGGAGGCGCGTTCTCGGCCGAATCCGCTTTCGATAATGGAGGTTTCAAAGGCGAAGCCTCGGTGCTCGCCGCGAGCGGAATCCCCGTTCTGACCGTCGGGGCGCCCAGGAACAACTTGGCCTCCGCAAGGAATGCACAGGGCGACAAGGCACGGAAGGTGGCCGGAGCCCTGCGCGACTTCCTGGGCTCCAGCGTGGGTGACCTGGCAGGCATCCTGACCCGCGGTCCTATCATCTCGGAACGCGTCCTGCTTCAGGTGGCCGGCAACGTTTTCTTCCTCCCGAGGAAGGCCCTCCAGATAGCGGGTCCTGCGCTGGGGCTGGCCGCCCTGATCGTGCTCAGACTGGATGCCCGCCGCAGGGACCTGACTCCTCTCGCCCTTCTCGGCGGGACCCTCGCCGCGTTCACGGCGGCGCATCCCCTGCACAGGCTGTGGTTCTCCTGGGGAAGGGGCTACGTCCCTATCAAGGACCCCGGCAGCGCGCTGTTCCTTTACCTGTGGTGCGCTGCGACGCTGCTGATGCTGGGTTTTCTCAGGCTCTGGCACATCCGCACGCGGATCGCGGTCCTGCACAGCCGGTACCCGGCACGTGCCGTCCCCCCTGTGCCAAGCACCGGCAGCGGGGTGGGCCTTGACGGAGCGGATGGGAACGTATCTCCGGAAGGGATACCTCCCGCCGGAGGCGTTCCGCCTGCAGGCGGCGCTTCTAACAGAGGCACGAGGACCTGGGCAGGGCCGTGGGGGCTTGCGGTGATAGTCGCGGTGCTGGCAGGCATGGCGCTCATTGGCTCAGAAATCGCGCCTGCCGCGGCGGTGGCGGTGGTTTGCGTCTCAATCGCCATCGGCCTGGACCGATGCGGTCACAGGGTCTGGGTCCCGTGGATTCAGAGGCTCCTCTGCGCGGCGTCGCTGCTTCCGCTCGTCTTCTGGGCCGGACCGCCGTTCGGGGACGACGCCCTCAGCGTCTATGCCTCTTCGACGGCCGGCCTCGGCATCGAGTCGGTTTCATTCACGCTGTCACTGGCGGTCATGGTAGCCTGCCTGGTCTCCACGTTCCATCTCCCCGCGCCGCCGCCGCCAAAGAGCCTGCGCTTCAATACCGTCCTGGAGCTGGGCGTGATCGCCCTCATGGTTGCACTAGGAATCGCGGTGCCCGGCGCCAAAGCCCTGGACCTCCCGACTCAGGCAGCGATCAGGGAGTTCTACGGCAACGAGGGCAGGCTGACCGTGGAGACCACGCGCCCGCTTGGCGAGATAAGGCTGTTCCCCGGCGGTACCCAGCCCAGAGTCAGCGGCATGCCGTCCACGCTGGTAGACACAGCTTTGAGCACCAGCATCCGCTTGGTCACGGTCCCGTCGTCGTGGGCCGAAATGCGCCTGAACGTGGAACAGACTGACAAAGGAAAAGAAGAAACCAGATACCGGGGCAAGGTTTGGACTGGCCTCACCGAGAAGCCGACGTTCTTCGAGGTGCGATTCCAGGACGTGCCTGCTGCCAGGACGTTGGGGCAGCCGTTCCGGCTCTCCAACGTCGCGGCCATCCTTGGAGTCGAGGCCAGGTCTTCGCCGATCGACATCACGCTTAAACCCGCCAGCGGCTACTCCGTCACGTTCACCTGGTGGATGCCGAAGGAGCCGCTCACGAGCGTGCCCTTCGACGTAGAGCTCATCCCCGTGTCCACGCGCCTCGACGTGACGGGCCGCGCGGTATACTTTGACAGGTCATACTCCGGCGCGTCGCCGTCGGCAGATGAGGCAGCACGATTCCTGCAGGTCACCACGGTGACCGGGGCCTGGAGCCTGAGGTGACAGTGGACAGCATCCCCCAAGGCCCTACCCCGAACCGCCGCCTGCGGGCCTGGGCCGTAGTTGCCCCTTCATCGCCCGCTGCCTGGCCTCCTGCATGTCGACCACCGGCATGGTCTCGGTTTCTTCAGGTTCGCCCGCGAACTGCTTCTCGTAGAGCGACTTGTACAGGCCGCCCTTGGCGATGAGTTCCTCGTGGCTGCCGACTTCCTTCACGACGCCCAGGTCTATCACGTAGATCCGGTCGGCGTTGCGGATGGTTGAGAGCCTGTGGGCAATGACGATCGAGGTCCGGCCCTTCAGGAGCTTCTCCAGCGCGCGCTGTATCTGCAGCTCCGTATAGGCGTCCACCGACGACGTCGCCTCGTCCAGGATAAGGATCCTGGGGTCGGACAGGAGCGCCCTCGCGAACGCCAGCATCTGCCTCTGCCCGACCGACAGCCTGGAGCCGCGCTCGCGCACCTGCGTGTTGTACCCTTCAGGCTGCCTCATGATGAACTCGTGGGCGCCCACGATCCTGGCCGCATCCTCGACCTCCTCGTCGGTGGCGTCGAGCCGTCCGTACCGGATGTTGTCCCGGATGGTGCCCGAGAATATCACCGTGTCCTGCAGGACTATGCCGAGGTTCCTGCGCAGCGACTCGATCGTCACGTCCCGGATCTCGCGGCCGTCCACCAGGATCTGTCCGCTCTGGATGTCATAGAAGCGGCACAGGAGGTTGATGACCGAGCTCTTGCCGGCTCCGGTGGGTCCAACCAGCGCGATAGTCTCGTCCGGCTTGGCCTCGATGTTCACGCTGTGGAGGACCGGCAGGTCGGGATTGTACCCGAAGGTGACGTCCTTGAACTCCACGTGCCCGTCGATCTTGCCCAGGACGAAGGCTCCCACCTTGTCGGCGACGTTGGGCTCGGTGTCCAGGACTTCGAACACGCGCTCAGACGAGACCGCCGCCTGAAGCAGCCAGTTCCATACTTCGGTCAGGTTCCTGATAGGCCAGAAGAACCTGTTGACGTAGTTGACGAATACCAGGACCATCCCGTACGTGACCGCCGAGTCCCCTACGGACATCCGGAAGCCCGCAAAGTAATAGACCAAGGCCACGCCGATGGTGCCGATGATGTCGACCAGAGGGAAGAACATGGCCTGCAGCTTGGCGGCGTCCATCTGCGCCTGGAAGTTCTGCTGGTTGGTGTCGCTGAACCTGTCGGCGTTCATGTCCTCGCGGGAGAAGGCCTGGGTGATCTTCATCCCGGAGATCGATTCCTGGAGGTTGGCGGCGATGTCCGCGAGCCGCCGCCTGGTCCGGTGATACGCCTTCGTCATCCTGCCCTGTAGGAAGAAGACGGTAAAGAACAGCAGCGGGATGGTGGCGAAGGTGATTATCGCCAGGCGCGCGTTCATCCTGATCATGATGTAGATAATGCCGAAGATAGTCACCACGTCCGACAGGAGACTCAGCGTCCCGCTGGACAAGAGCATGTTGATGCCCTCTACGTCGTTGACCACCCTCGACATGATGCGGCCAGCCTGCAGTCTGTCGTAGAAGTCCAGGCCCAAGTCCTGCAGGTGCAGGAACAGCTTTCTCCTCATGGAGCACAGGATCTGCTGGCCGGTCCACGACATGACGAAGGTCTGCGAAAACCGGAGGGCGGCCAGCGTCACCTGCAGGCCGAAGTACATGAGCACCAGCTTGTAGAGGTCCGGAAGGTTGGCCTTTCCGCCTGCGACCACGTCGATCACTCTGCCGATGAGGATCGGCCCCTGCAGCCCGAGGATAGAGAGGCCGACCACCAGCGCCATAGCCAAGAGGAGCTGCCGCCGGAAGGGCATGACGAACTCCTTGGTCCTGCCGAGGTGACTGAAGCTCACTTCCTTGAGGCTGATATCGTCGGTGTCGAGATGGCCTCCGCCGGGGCCGTGCATGTGAAACCCCATTACCTGTCACCGCCTTCCGTGGTCGCGACTTCGCGCTGGGACTCGTCCTTCTCCTGGCTCCTGAACTGCAGGTTGTAGATGGCGGTGTAGATGCCGCCCTGCGCCAGGAGCTCTTTGTGAGTGCCTTCCTCCACGATCCGTCCTCTGTCAAGGACGATGATCCGGTCGGCGGTCCTTACGGTGGACAGCCTCTGCGCGATGATGAACGACGTCCGGTCCTCAAGGAGCCTGGAGAAAGCCTCCTGGATCCTCATCTCCGTCTCCACGTCCACGCTGGAGGTGGATTCGTCGAGCAGCAGGATCCGCGCGTCCATCAGGAGAGCGCGCGCGATGGCGACCCTCTGCTTCTGCCCGCCTGAGAGGCCCACGCCGCGCTCACCGATGACGGTGCCATACCCGTCAGGGAGGCTGTCAATGAAGTCGTCGATGTGGGCTGCCCCGGCGGCGCGACGCACTTCGGCGTCGCTAGCTCCGGGCTTCCCGTAGGCGATGTTGTCCCGCAGTGACGCAGAGAACAGGAAGGTTTCCTGCGTGACCACGCCTATCTGGCGTCTTAAGCCGTCAAGCGTGACGTCCCGGACGTCCTTCCCGTCTATCAAGACCCGGCCCTTGTTCACGTCATAGAACCTGGGGATGAGGTTAATGAGGGACGACTTGCCCGACCCGGTGCCTCCAAGGACTGCTATGGTCTCGCCGGGTTTCACCTCCAGGTCGACGTCCTCAATGACCATGCGTTGCCCGTCGTAGGCGAAGCCCACGTTCTCGAACTTGACGGTACCCTTGATCTTTCCGATGGGCTTCGCGCCAGGCTTGTCAGATACGTCGGCCCTGGTATCCAGGATCTCGAAGATCCTGTCGCCCGCTGCGATCGCCCTGGTGGCGCCGCTGACCCACATGCCGAGCATCCTGACCTGGCGAAGCATCTCCAGGATCAGGGTGTTGAACGCCACCAGCGTGCCGATTGTGAGGGAGCCACCCAGGACTTCTCGCCCGCCCCAGAGCAGCATGATGGCAAGACTGCTCTCAGTCAGCAGCGTCATCAGCGACTCGTTGACCGCCGATATCCTGACCGTCTGCACGTTTTTGCGCAGGTAGTTGAGGTTGTCTTGGTCAAACTTCCGCGTCTCGAAATCCTTTCGAGCGAAGGCCTTGACCACCCTCTGCCCGGTCACGTTCTCCTGGAGCGTGGCGGTAAGCACGGCCAGGAGCTGCTGGATGGACCAGAACATGGGACGAACGACTGTGGCGTAGATCCGGGTCCGCCAGATGAGGAGCGGGACGGGAATCGTGCAGACCAGAGTGAGTCTCCAGTCCAGGCACATCATGAGTGCGAACGACGCCAGGAACCTGACCGCAGCCGCGACAATCTGGATCATCTGGTGAGACAGGAACATCCTGGTCTGCTCGACGTCCTGAGTGACCCGGGACATCAGCTGGCCGGTCTGGGCCTGGTCGTAGAAGCTGAACGAGAGCTGCTGCAGGTGCTCATAGAGCCTGTTGCGGATGTCGTAGATGATCTTCTGGCCGGCCCATGACATCCCATAGCGCTGCCCGTAGCTTAGGGCGGCGCTGACGATGGCGGTAGCTGCCAAAGCGGCAGCGCCCCAGAGGAGGAGATCCCACTTTTTGAAACCGTAAATCTGATCGACGATGTACCTGGCGATCATGGGCTGCAGTAGCTGCAGGCCGGTAATCGCGAAAACCAGGGTCAGTGTGAGTGCGTAGACTTTCCAATACGGTACCGCGAACATGAGAAGCCTTCTCAGCGTCTTCAAACGGACGACCCTCCTCCGCCTACGCGGGTCCTTCCGGTTTCGATGATTCCTGAACGATTCTGCCCAGCTGGTCGATGGTCTCCGCGAGCATCCGAGTGACCTGCTCGGCCTTGATCACGATCAGCCCGTTTCCGTGGTGGCTCATGAAGACCATCACCTTGTCGCCTATCTCGAGGCCGTACTCCTTGCGGGCTTCGGCAGGGATGACGATCTGCCCCCGCTCGCCGACGGTCGTGGCCCCGCAGAACCTGCCTCTGAGTATGTGGCTCAACCGGACCCCCCTCTTTAGATGCAGATTTTACAGAAAGATTCAACTCGATTCCACAAAGTATGAAGTCTCATACCTTCGCACCACAAATCATATCACGAAGTAGGCCGGGAGAGACTAGACCCATGGGAAGCTTGATCAACATCCTCTGGCTGGCGCTGGTACTCTGGACTTTCCTCTATCCGGGCATGACCCACAGGAGGGTCGGAGCCTCCCGGATACGGGTCTTGCGCGTGCTCGAGGGGAAAAGAGGCACCCGGGTCATCACTCTCATCCACCGTCAGGAGTCGGTCAGCTTCCTCGGGATACGCGTCGCCAGGTACATCGATATCGAGGATTCGGAGCAGGTGCTGAGGGCTGTCCGCCTGACGCCGCCGGAAATGCCCATCGACCTCATCCTCCATACGCCGGGGGGACTGGTGCTGGCCACCGAGCAAATCGCCCTTGCGATCCAGGCCCATCCGGCGCCTACGACAGTCTTCGTGCCGCACTACGCGATGTCGGGCGGGACCATTCTGGCTCTCGCGGCAGACCAGATCATAATGGATGAGAACGCGGTGCTGGGCCCGGTGGACCCACAGGTTGGCCCGTATCCCGCAGCGTCCATCCTAGAGGCCGCGAGGTCCAAACCCGTGGACAAACTGGACGACGAGACGGTGATCCTGGCCGACATCGCCAGGAAGGCCATGGTGCAAGTGGAGGATACCGTGAGTTCGCTCCTGCGGGACAAGATGCCGGAGGAGGAAGCAAACCGCATCGCCAGGCTGCTCAGCGAAGGGAACTGGACGCACGATTACCCGCTCACCCTGAAACAGCTGAGGTCCATCGGTCTCCCGGTGTCGTCCGGCCTGCCGAGGGAAGTCTACACGCTCATGGAGCTCTACCCGCAGCCGCCGCAGCGCAGGCCCAGCGTGCAGTATGTCCCGGTACCGTACTGGAAGGAACGCTGACAGCGCCGGAAGCTGTGGCATGTTGCACGAGAATGAAGGTGCGGATTAAGTATTTCAATGACGTTATTGACATTTCTAATACATCGGGAATAGGATCTCCGCAGGACTCGTTAGGGCGGGGATCCATGTGTCAACAGCTGCTGCAGAAAAGGGCCAGCGCGGCCAACGTCAGACCTTTTCAGGAGGAGTCCTGAACGCCTGGGCATGCATCCGCGAAAGCATGGCCTTCATCGACCGGCCAGTCCTGAGAAGCATAGCGCTCGTCCTGATTCTTGCCACCAACTCCCTTCTGCCTGTGGTCTACGCCGGAGCACTGAAGTCCAGCCTGGATTCTCTATATCAGCTGAACAGCGGGGCGTTCATGAGATATGCGGTCTTCCTGATAGGAGCCTTCATCATCGGCGGGCTCCTTGCCTGGGGGGGAGCGACGATGCGGCTCGGCATCATGGAGAGCATCGCCGCTGGCCAGAGGAGGAGTATCCTCGGGTCGGCCATGGCCATGCCCCTCCAAAAATACGAAAAGACCCCCCGGGGTGACCTGGTGTCCAGGCTCACGGCGGACGTCGACCAGTCAGCGCGCGTCGTCACGGCCATCTACTTCCTGGTGGACATCGTGCTCAGGGCTACGGCGGCGATGGTCTACATGGTTTACCTGAGCCGGCAGGTCGGAATCGCGGTCATCGCGTCGAGCTTGGCGGTCATAGTGGTGACAGGGCGCACCACCGCGACGCTGCCGGTGAGGAGCAAGGCGTTCCAGAAGTCTCTCGGCGACCTCTCGACCAACGCTCTGAACACCTTGGAGGGCGCCACCGTGGTGAAGTCCTTCTGCGCGCAGGACACAATGAGCAGGTCGTTCGGCGAGCGTGCCGCTGAGGTCCTCGCGGCGGGGTTAGCTCTGGCGCGAGACGTGCTGCGCATGAGAGTCCCGACGACGGTGGTCGCGTTCTTCCCTGCTATCTCAGCATTTGCGTACGGCGGCTATATGTCGGCCCTCGGCAAGCTGTCGCCCGGCTCCGTACTGGCCATGCTGGAGCTGACCGATTCCATAAGCATACTGGTATCCCTCGGGACACGGTGGTCCGAGGTGCAGAAGAGCGTCGGCGCGTACGAGCGGGTTCGTGACATACTGGAGTCGGAACCGGATTCGGTCCCGGCGCGGTCTGCAGGAACGGATGCTGTCAACGAAGACCGTGGTATGACAAGTCGCCCGTCCGCCGTCTCGGTCAGGGACCTGACCTTCGAGTACGAGCCCCAGAGACCTGTCCTCCGGAACGTCTCGCTGGAGATCCCGGAAGGGGCCAAGGTGGGGATCGTAGGGAAAAGCGGCTGCGGAAAGAGCACTCTCATGAAGCTCCTGGCCGGCCTCTACGCTCCCCCTGAGGGGGCAGTGTTCGTAAGAGGCCACGACATGCACTACGATAGGCTGTCGGCGGGCCGCAAGCAAGTGACGTACATGCCCCAGGAGCCCTTCCTGCTGTCAGGAACCGTGAAAGACAACCTGACCCTTTCTTCCCCGGACGCTTCACCCGTGGCGATAGCCGAGGCGCTGGAGGCGGCGGACTCCCTGGATTTCGTGCAGAATCTGCAGAGCGGGCTCGACGCCCAGGTCGGAGAGAGGGGAACTCTCTTGTCGGGAGGCCAGCGGCACCGGCTGTCGGTCGCCAGAGGACTCCTCAGGAAGACCCCTGTCCTGCTGCTGGACGAACCGACGAGCTCGCTGGACAAGGAATCCGAAGCCCGCGTGATCTCGGCTCTCTCCAGGATGCGCTATGTCACATGCTTGACTGTCACTCACAGGGCGCAAGTCGCGGAGGCCTGCGACATCATTCTGGTCATGGACGAAGGAAGGGTCGTTGAGGCAGGCAGCCACGATGACCTCCTCAGGAACAGCTCGCTGTACTGGGCCTTCTACTCCGGAGAGGTCTCTTTCGGCCCGTCAGCCGGGAGTAGAGTCTCCAGCAATGACCCGCCGGGCAACGGTAACTCGGGAGGCCAGGAGTCAGCGAAGGGTGCGGTCGCCACCAGGAGGGGATCCCGGTGAACAAGAAGCGATCGCTGGCGAGTCTCATGTCCTACCTCGGGAGAGACAAGTGGCTCCTTGCTCCCGCCGCGTTCTTCGAGCTCGTGTGGGCTGCGGCTAGCAGCATAGGTCTCGCGCTGTCGGTGAAGGTCATAATGAACGGCGCCGCCCTGAGGAGTGTCCCTACGGTCCTGGCAGGGACCAAGTACCTGCTGGCGGCGGTCGCCGTGGAGGCCGTTTTCGGCCCCGCAGCAGGCTACCTGGTGTCTTTCGTCTCGGAGAGAGCGTCCAGGAGGCTCCGCGAGAGCATATTCGATGCCTCTCTCGACGCGACAGCGGCCTACCTGGATTCGCACGAATCAGGCGATACCATCTCCAGGCTGGTGAACGACGTCGAGACGGCTAAGCAGGGGTACTCGACTCTTCATAACGCCGTGAACCAGCTGTTCCAGATAGTTCTCTCTTTGACTGCCCTCCTCCTGTGGAGCTGGCCTGTCGCCGTGGCCGTACTGGGCTTCGCCGGGCTGTGCTTCATATCGGGGGCCGTCTTCGCGAAGCCGGTCAAGACGTTGAGCCAGCAGTACCAGGATGCCTTGGCGCGCGTGACTGAGTCAGCCACCAACATCCTGAGCGGAGTCGCGATGATCAAGTCGCTGGAAGCCGAGAAGACCGTCGCAGGCAGGTTCGACGATGTCACGGGGAAACACCTCTCTATCGGACGCAAGAGGGCGATGGTCCAGGGCATGCAGAACGGCGTGATGAGCGCAGTGCCCTGGCTCGCGCTGTCCGGTCTGGTCATCGTCACAGGATCAAGGGTCCTCGCAGGATCGCTCGGGCCGGGTGACGCGATCGGCCTGGTACAGCTAGCAACCCGCGCGGTCTTCCCGTTCACGAGCCTGGGCAACGTGTGGGCGAGCCTGCAGCAGAACCTGGCCGCCGTCGACCGCGTGGATGAGGCGCTCCGCATACCCCAGGAGGACGCGGGGACGGAGCGGCGTTCGCTCACCCAGGGCGGCCCCTCCCATGCTCCCGCGATCGAGTTCGACCACATCAGCTTCAGTTACGGCGCTGCGAGGGTGCTTTCGGACGTCAGTTTCTCGGTGCCCGGAGGCCGCAAGATGGGGCTCGCGGGCGCGAGCGGGTCCGGCAAGTCGACGGTCCTGAAGCTTATCCTGGGGATGTACGCGCCTGAAGGCGGGACGATAAAGGTCGGTGCAGAGAGGCTGCGTGACAGGCCCCTCGCGGACCTCAGGCGGATGATCGCCGTCGTGCCCCAGGAGCCTTGGCTCTTCCCCGGGACCGTCCGGGACAACATCCTCCTCGGCAAGAGCGACGCGACCAGGGACGAGGTAGTCGCCGCAGCCAAGCTCGCGAACGCGCACGAGTTCATCGAGGGACTCCCTCAGGCCTATGACACGGTGCTCGACGAGCGGGGCAGTAATCTGTCCGGCGGGCAGCGGCAGAGGCTGTGCCTGGCCAGGGCTTTCCTTAAGGACGCCCCAGTCCTGTTCTTGGATGAGCCAACGTCCTCAGTGGACGCCGAGTCAGAGCGCCTGATAAGCGAGGCTGTCGAACGCCGGTCCCAAGGCCGTACGGTCATCACCGTGGCCCACAGCGCCAAGATGCTCGAGAGCGCGGACGTGAGGGTGTACCTGGACGGCGGTAAGGCTCAGGTGAGCGCCCAATAATCCGCAGGTGCTACCGGTTCTTCTCCATCCACTCCCGGCCCGCGCGGAACGCGTACATGTTGACCTCCGCGGTCCTTCTGGGGACGAGCCTCGCCACTTCCTGTTCCCAAGCTTCTGCGGGCGGTTCACCAGGGCCGTCTAGGAGCGCCGAAAGAGCACCCAGGCACGCGACGTTAGACGTCCGGACGTTACCGGCCTGTCTCGCGATGGATAGAGCGGGGATCAGGTAGGCGTCTCCGGCCCGCTGGAGGAAGGAATCCAGGCTCAGCGACGGGTAGGCGGTCTCGCCCATGATGACCGGTACAGGCGATATTGTCTCGTCGCTGCACAGGACGACCCCGCCCTGCTTGAGGCTGGGAAGCTCCCTGTACGCCTCCAGCATCTCCAGTCCCAGGATGAGGTCGGCCTCTCCTTTCGGCACCACCGGCGAGTGGACCCGGTCTCCGCGCCGGACGTAGCTGGTAACCGTGCCTCCCCGCTGGGCCATGCCGTGCACCTCTGATGTCTTGACGTCGAAGCCTGCCTTGACGAACACCGAGGCCAGTACCGTTGTGGCGAGCAGTCCTCCCTGTCCCCCGACCGAGGCGATGACGAAGTCCTTCATCATCTGGCATCACCCCTTCCCTGCGAGGGACCCTGAACAGCGGTACCGTCCCCCGGTCCGGACGGCGGCGCGACCACCAGAGCGTCCTTGGGGCAGACGCCCGCGCACACCCCGCACCCGGTGCACAGGTTGGCGTTTATGCTAGGCTTCTTCCCCGCGCGCTCCAGGGCGGGGCAGCCGGCCGTCATGCAGAGCCCGCATTCGATGCAGAGATCCTCTCTGAGCTCCGGAGCAGGCTTCCTTTCGCCGGTCATAAGCACGCACGGAGTTCTGGCCACGATCACGGACGAAGGGTCTTCCAGGGCTTTCTTGACCGCCTCCTCGATCGCGGCGAGGTCGTAGGCGCTGACGACCGTAACGTGCTGCCTACCGCACGCTCCGGCGATCGCCTCGATGGAGACCTTCGGGACCTCCTCGTGCCTGGCGTTTAGTCCGGAACCGGGGTGTCCCTGGTGACCTGTCATGGCCGTCGTGCCGTTGTCGAGGACGAGCACCGGCGCGTCGACTCTGTTATAGGTCATGTTGAGGAGAGGCGTGATCCCCGAGTGCAGGAAGGTGGAGTCGCCGATAACGGCGACCACCTTCCTGGCCTTCTCGGGAGGAAGACCCAGCCTCATCCCCTGAGCGTGGCCGATGCTCGCGCCCATGCAGGTCGTCGTGTCAAGCGACGATAGGGGCGGCAGCGCGCCCAGGGTGTAGCACCCGATGTCGCCCGTCACTGTCAGGCCGAGCTTCTTTAGCACGTAGAACACGCCCCGGTGAGGGCAGCCGGGGCAGAGCACCGGCGGTCTCTGGGGTAGCGAAGCGGTAGGCGGGTCGAGAAAGACGGGCTCGACGAGGACCCTCTCTTCCGGGGCCGCGTCGTTGAGAGCGCGGGCTACGCCCTCCCTGATGGCCTGGGGGCTCAGCTCCCCGATCTCCGGGAACACGTCTTTGCCCCAGCATTCAATCCCCATGGCGCGGGCCTCGGTCTCCCAGAACGCGTCCAGTTCCTCCACCACGAACAGCCGCTCGACTTTCGATGCGAACTCAAGGATCAGACCTTTGGGCACAGGGTAGGCGATCCCGAGCTTGAGCGCCGGTGCATCCGGAAACGCCTCCTTGACGTACTGGTACGAGATCCCGCCGGTGATGAAGCCTATCGAGGAATCCTTGCCCTCCTCCACGCGGTTCAAGGAAGAAGTACGCGCGTATTCCGCGAGATTGCGGAGTCGCTCCAAGACCAGGGGCTTCCTCCTCCTGGCGTTGCCGGGCAGCATGACATGCTTGGTCATTTCTTTCTCGTACGGTATGGCCGTGACCGCCGCTCGGTCCCCGGGCGCTACCAGGGACCTCGCGTGGGATATCCTCGTGGTCGAGCGCACGATCACCGCGGTGTCGAACTGCTCAGAGATGTCGAAGGCTGTGCGCGTGAAGGCATAGGCCTCTTCGGAATCGGACGGCTCCAGAACAGGAATCTTGGCGAGCTTGCCGTACCAGCGGTTGTCCTGCTCGTTCTGGGAAGAGTGCATGCCAGGGTCGTCGGCGCTCACGATCACCAGCCCACCCCTCACGCCCATGTAGGACACGGTCATCAAGGGGTCGCTGGCCACGTTCAGACCAACCATCTTCATCGTGGACAATGCGCGCCGGCCGCTGATGCTGGCGCCGATGGCGACCTCGAGCGCCACCTTCTCGTTGGTCGACCATTCGACGTGGATGTCTGGAAAATGGGCCAGGTACTCGATGATCTCGCTGCTGGGAGTGCCCGGGTATCCAGCCGCTACAGCGCAGCCGGCGTCATAGGTTCCCCGGGCGATGGCTTCGTTTCCGTACATAAGCTCCTTCGCGGAGACGGTCTGACTGCCCACCAAAAAGCCCTCCTCGCGTGACGCTTCACCGTTCACACTTCGTGCCTGGCTTTGGGATGTCCTTCCGGCGCAAAACCGCAGTACACTTCGATCATATGGGTGAGGGAACGGGGCGAGAGAGGGGAGCGCCCTGGGAAGGCTATGACGGCCCGCCGGATGGATTGGGAGCGTCGCGAGGAACCGGAAGCAGGGATTTCGCACCGTGGAAGGGTTTAGGCGCAATCCCAACGAAGATCGTCACCGGTGATCGATGCATTGATTCTCTCATTCCTTACAGTTTCTACCGGTGAAACCGTCGAAGCCAGGGCCGCGCGCGCGCGAGACGGCGATTCCCAGGCCAGAGAAGACCTCCTGAGGGACTACACGCCTTTCATCGTGAAAACCGCATCGTCCGCGGCCAGGAGATACCTGGTCACGGGCAGGGACGACGAAGTGAGCGTGGGCCTTCAGGCGTTCAACGAGGCCATCTCGGCCTACGATAGCCCGAGGCCCGGGTTCCTGGCCTTCGCGGCCACGGTCATCCGCAGGAGGCTCATCGACTACTACCGCAAGGAGAAGCGGAGAGACGAAGTGCCGTTCTCCTCCCTCTCGGACGACGATGAGGCGGAGGAATGGCCGGCCAACGTCGAGGCTTCCAGGTCGTTCGCGGTCGATGACTGGTCGAAGGTCCTCGAGCGCCGGGACGACATAGAGGAGTGGAAGGATGTCTTGAAGGCGTTCAGGCTCACGCTCAAGGACGTCGTGAAGGCAGCGCCCAAGCACGTGGATGCCAGAGAGCGGGCGATCAGGACCGCAGTGCTCCTGGCAACGGACGAGGACCTTGTGAGGGAGTTCCTGGAGCACAAGAAGCTACCCATAGATGACCTGGTCCGGCATCTTCCGGACGAGGTCGCGTCGAGGAAGACTCTCGAGAGACAGAAAGCCTTCATCACAGCGATAGCAGTCATTCTGACGCACGACTTGTCCAGCCTGAAAGAGTTCCTCGACCTTACGTGAAACGAGCGACAGATGGGCAGGTGATACGGTGGAACGGCAACGGGGACTGATAGTAGACCGCCTAGGGCGTAAGGTGACCGCGGTTACCCGGTCCGGCGAGTTCGTGATCTTCAAATCATCCAGGGAGGACTTGATGCCTGGGATGGAAGTAGCGCTTCCGGTGCGGGGATTCGCGGCGTTTGCCTGGAGAAGATTGGCCCCGGCGCTGGCGCTTTCCGTCGTCCTCATTATTGTCTCCTTCTTCGGCTACCAGCAGTACCTGTACGCCAAGCCTCTCCTGGCCTACGTGACCGTGGACTGCGCCGGAAGCGTGGAGCTCGAGGTTAACGAAGCGGGACTGGTCAAGGTGGCTACGGCCATAGATGACGCGGGGCACGATGCACTATCCCAGGTCAACTACATCAACAAGCCGGCCCAGGAAGTGGTGGCCGCCCTCCTTAGGCTTCCGAATGCAACCAAGAGCGCCGACGTCGTGGTCGCCGTGGTTCCGGTAAAGGCAGGGCCCGGCGTAGACACCCTCGAGAAGAAAGTGGTCGACGGGGCCACCAAGCCCGTCGCAGGCGCCGAGCCGAAGTCGGTCACGTCGCTGAGACTGGACGCTGAGACCAGGGACTCCGCCAAGAAGCTGGGGATTTCCGCCGGAAGGGCCGCGCTCTGGGCCCTGTCCAGGCAGGGCAGCCAGGTCGAAGGCGAGCCGGTCACTCCGGACGAGCGTCCTCACGAGGCTCCGGGCAAAGGCCCCGGCCCCGGCGAGCAGCCTGGACAGGCTCCCCAGCAGGGGCAGTCCGGCCAGACGGGGCAGGCGGGCAGGAAGAGTGACGAGGAGACCGTCCTCGGCGCCATCAAGAGCGCGCTCCCCCAGGTGGACCCCAAGGACCTGAAGGACCTGAACGAGCGCAAGGATGCCAAGGAGCGCGGGCAGTACCTGAAGGACATAACCAAGGATTGGGTCGAGCGGGTCGTCGAGGAGATTCGGAAGGAGAAGGAGTCCCAGTCAGCTCCGCCGGGCCAGTCAAAACCCGGCAAGGACACCAAAGGCAACACCAAAGGCGGCACCAGCATGGCGCCGTCCGACTTGCTGCGCCGTTTCTCCTGGCGGAACGAGTAGGAGATCCTGTTTGCGGGAACTCCCTTCCTCACCGTAGAATCTCTCTAGAGCGGTGAAGGGGGGAATGCTCGTTTGTCGACGGCTTCTTTGGTGTCGCTGGACGGAGAACCGCGGGAGTTCATCAGTAGGGCCTTTGCTCCCGGGGGCCTGGTATCGCGCTTCGTCCCGGGGTTCGAGGAAAGGCCTGAGCAGGTGGAGATGGCCCTTTCGGTCTGGGAGACTCTTTCAGTCGGCGGGCGGCTCATGGTCGAGGCCGGCACCGGCGTCGGCAAGTCCCTGGCCTATCTCATCCCCGCAGTCCTCTGGTGCTACAGGACCACCAAGCGCGTCATCATTTCCACACACACCGTGAACTTGCAGGAACAGCTGGTTTCCAGGGATGTACCCTTGGTATCGGGCATGTTCGCGGCATTGGGCTTTTCTTTCGAGCACATGCTCTTCAAGGGTAGGAAGCACTACCTATGCACGCGCAGGTGGAGGCAGGCCTACGCCGACGTCGTCCAGAAGACCGCGCTGGTGGTAGCCAACGAGGACGAAGAGGCGGCGGAAGCCTTGTCCGACCTGATCGCCAAGGGCGCATGGGACGGCGACAGGGACCGTCTTCCCCGGCCCATTCCGGACGGCGTCTGGGCCGACGTGTGCTCCGAAGGCGACAGGTGCATGTCGGCTAAGTGTCAACACAAAGACTCCTGTCTGTACCAAAAGCACAGGAAGCGCCTGGATAAGTGCCACGTCATCGTGGTCAACCACGCCCTTTTCGCGGCGGACCTCGCCATCCACAAGGAGACCCAGGGCCAGGCAGGGCTCCTCCCGGGTCACGAGGCCGTCATATTCGACGAGGCCCATCACCTGGAGGACGTCATCCGGGACAGCCTGGGGATCGAGGTAAGCCCGTCAAGGCTGAAGCGGCTGGCTGACGATACGGTCCGCCTTATATCCTCCGGCTCGTTCCAGAAGGGAGTAACCAGGGAGGTCGCCCGGCGCCTCCGGACATCACTGGACGACTTCACGTCGGCGGTCTCAGGCATCCTTCAAAAGGCTGGCTCTCGCTCCGGATCTGCCGCCGCCAGGGAGAAACAGCGGCTCCGCGACCCCGACTTGATCGGTGAAGATGCCCCCAAGTGGCTCAGGCAGTTCTCAGCTGAAGTCGGCGCCTGGGAGGAGCTCGACCTGTCCGACGAGGAGAGGTTCGAGGTCCAATCCTTAAGGCGCAGGTACGCCGCGCTCGCGAGCGACCTCGACAGCATCAACACGCTGGAAGGGGACGGCGACTCCTTCGTCTACTGGTCCGAGAAGGACGCGGGGCCCAGGAGGGCGCAGGTCGTGCTGAGGAAGTTCCCCCTCGAGGTCGGACCTTACCTCCAGGAGCACCTGTGGTCAAGCCTGCCGTCCGCGGTGCTCACCTCCGCAACGCTAGCGACCGATGCGAAGTTCGATTACATGAAGCGCATGCTCGCCCTGGACACCACGGGCGAGCTGGTGCTCGGATCCCCTTTCGACTTCCACGAGCAGGCCTGCCTCTGCGTCCCCAGCGACAGCAGGTCCCAGGACGTGAACAGCCCGCCGTTCAACGACTATGTCGCCCAGAAGGTCCTCGAGATCGTGGACATGACTTCAGGCCGCGCCTTCGTCCTGTTCACCAGCAGGAAGTCCATGGAGAAAGTCGCCGAGCTGGTGAGGGACCGGGTGGAGGAGAAAGGCTACCCGTTCCTGAAGCAGGGGGACCTTCCGAGAGACGCACTGCTTTCCGAGTTCAGGGAGCGCGGAAACGCCGTTCTCTTCGGGCTGGACTCGTTCTGGGAGGGCGTGGACGTCCCCGGGGACGCGCTTTCTTGCGTCGTACTGGCGAAGCTCCCTTTCCCAGTGCCCGACGACCCCATCATGGAAGCGCGCGAGGAGCTGTGGCGGGCCCAGGGGCTGGTCCCGTTCGCACACTACTCGTTGCCCCTGGCCACCCTCAAGCTTAAACAGGGATTCGGGCGGCTCATCAGGTCGAAGGCCGACCGCGGCGCCGTGGTCCTGCTCGACCCAAGGATCGCCACCAAGTCGTATGGTCGCAGCATCCTGCGGAGCCTGCCCCCCGCCCGTCTCACCTTCGATATCGAGGACGTGGCGGCGGCAGTGCCTCCGGTCCACCGGACCCGGACCGGATCCTAGCGGTTCGTCAGAGCGTCCTCCTCTCCTGGAGGACGTGGATCAGGTCCTTGAGCGCCGATGCGGCTGCCCCAGTCACGTCCGAAGCTCCGCCAGAGACGGTCACTTCACCCATGTTCCTGGATTTGAACCTCACTGCCTTGGACGTGCCCGGCAGGTTCACGAAGGGATGTCCCGCCGGAACCGGTTCGGGCTTCACCGACAGGGAAGGCGCTGGCTTCTCGCCGCTCGGGGCACCGGGTGCTCCAGAGGGTTCCGGCAGCAGGGCCCTGGCGACCAGCCTCACTGGAGTGCCTTTCTCCGCGCAGCTTCGCACGTAGGAGGGATCGAGCGCGGTAATGCCCTGACGGTCGACCGCTGATAGCCCCTGACTCAGTCCCCATACAGTGTTCGCGATGATGAGGAGCTTGGCCGCCGAATCGTATCCCTCCACATCAAGCCTCGGGTCGGCCTCAGCCACGCCTCTCATCTGGGCTGCCGCCAGGGCGTCCGGGTAAGGCATTCCTTCAGCCATCGAGTTCAGGATGAAGTTGGTCGTGCCGTTTAGGACGCCCTCTACCTCGATGATCCTTGCTCCAGCCATAGAGTAGGTGGCCGTGTCGATTGCGGGGAGAGCGGCCCCGGCGGCCCCGCTGTACCGCAGAGATACGTCCCTGTGCTTCGCGAGGGCCGTGAGCCTTCCGAACGCGACTACCAGGGGCCCCTTTGACAGGCAGACCGCCGAGAGGCCTTTCTCGATGGCGGTGACGATGTGCGACAGCCCGGGCTCTCCGGTCTCCAGGTCAGTGGCGGTAGCCTCGACCACGACCCCTGGAGCCTCCCCGCGCACCAAGTCGAGCACCAAGGAGTAGTCCGCCGCCGCGAATGCGCTCAGCCGCGCCGCGCCGGCAGTTCCCTCCAGCCAGGACCAAGCCCCGCCGGCAGCGATCTGGCCGGCGTCGGCGTCGAGCCAGCCGAGCACGTCGTCCAGGGACAGTCCTCCGTGAGAGAAGAGGATTCCCCTTCTTGCAGTGACGGCGCGCAGCATGGGGCAACAGCCCGTCCACTCCTGTATCCTCGGCGCTTCCTCCGAAAGCAGCCGGATGAACTCCTTGCCGACCCTACCGGGTCCGTTGAGGATCACCGGCGCCACACAGGTCGTACCGGTCTTGTCCACATCCCTACCTCGCAAACTAGCGGACGAGGCCCAGCTTCTCGAGGGCCTTTCTGATCTCAGCCTTCTCGGAGTCCGTCGCCGGCAACATCGGCCTCCTCGGCAGGCCGCCGAAGTAACCTATCGTGTCCAGGGCGGCCTTGAGACCGGCCACGCCATACTTGGAGGTCACCAGGGCGTTCAAGCTCAGGATGCTCTTCTGGATCTCGCGCGCCTCCGCGATCCTGCCCTCATTGGCCAAGTCAAATATCTTGACGCACAGGTCAGGCACAACGTTCGCCGATGCCAGCGTCCCGCCCCTCGCTCCCATAATGAGGGATGGCAAGAGGAAGCTCGCGGAGCCGGCGAAGACAGAAAAGGCTCCCGGCGCGCCGCTTATGATCTCGGAGATCTGCACAATGTTCCCGCTGGAGTCCTTGACGCCGGCGATGTTGGGGTGTGTCGAGAGCCGGACGACCAGGCCGCTGGACAGGTTCACGCCAGTGTTTCCCGGCATGTTGTAGATGAGCACGGGTACAGGCGACTTGTCGGCCACCTCGATGTAGTACGTCTCGAGGGCAGGCTCCTTCATGTTGGCCTTGAAGTAGCTGGGGCTTACGACCAGCGCCGCGCTTGCCCCGGCGTCGGCCGCCCTCTTGGTCAGGCGAACCGTGGCCTTCGTGCTCTCCTGGCCGGTACCGGCGATGACCATCTTGTCCTTCGGGAAATGCTTGCGGGTGAATGCCCACAGCTCCACCTTCTCGTCCTCGTCCAGGTACGGGGCCTCGCCATTGGAGCCCATCACGACAACCCCCGCTAGATTGGTCCTTCCCCACTTGCCCAGGTTCTCTACGAGCTTGTCGTAGGCGACTTCCTCGTCCAGGAACGGGGTAGGTATGGGGGCGAAGATGCCCTTTAACACTCGCGATTCTCCTTTCCACTTCAGAGGAGTCTCCCTCCACGCACACTGCAGTTCGGCACGCTCATTGCAGATCCTCCCGTCCTGACCCGTCGCTTACGGGCAGGTAGACGGAACGGCGGCGGGTTTCCCCGCCGCCGTGCGACTGGTACGTGGACTGCCGGTCTTCCGGCACCCGCCTAGATTTTTATCAGCTTCAGCCAAGTACCCATAAGGAACTGCATCCGACCCAGGAACAGTGAGACACGGGCCATGACGGTGTTGCCGAAGGCAGCGCCAAAGGCGATCATCATTACCACGCGTCCGATCTGAGAGATCCTGCCTTGAACACCCTTCTTCTGCAGGGTGAACAGGAAGTACACCAGAGACGTGACCGTGCCGACCACGTAGATCCAGTTCGAGAACGTCTTCCACCAGTTGCCCGTCCCCCAGAGCAGCAGGAACGTCGCCTTGACCTGGTCCACGAAGAACGGCTTGAAGTCCTTCGACAGGACGTAGCCGCATCCGATGCCCAGGTTGAAGCAGATGGTGTACCGACTCAGCCAGGCGATGGATCTGATGTACCTGGTGTATATGAGCAGGCCTATGACGATCGGGATGAGTAGCAGGTACTCACCCTTCTTGATCAGCCTGTCCGTGATGTTCGGCCTGAGGTAGTTGAAGTACGTCAGCGCGACGAAGTACCCGGCGAACAGGCCAACGTAGGTGTGCTCGGCGAACCGGTATGCCGGGTTGTCTTTGAAGACCACAGAGACCAACAAGATCGTGAACAGGGCTTGCAGCCATGTTCCCCACAGTGTGAGACTAGCGGACACTCATTTTCACCTCCTTCAGGTCAACCCGGCTATGCTTTCTTGTTCCGGGTCAGGAAGTAGCCGATGTTACCGAGGATCATGAAGATGACGATCAAACCGTGAGAGAACGACTGGGCATCCATGCCGGCCGTGGCAGACCCAGGCTTGTTAACCAGGACCTCGTACTCTGCAGCGCCCTTCATTCCGGCAAGCAGCCCTAGGATCTGCCCCGCCTGGATCAGGGGCATGATCTCAGGCACGCTAACCGACACGCACGACTGCGCCAGAGGGATGTTGTTGGGACCAGAGACGTGCTTGATGTACTCCCTCTCACCGGGGGTACCGGTGCAGAAGATCATGAGCATCTTCGCGCTCTTCAAGTTCGGGAACTCCTTCATGAGCGGGAGGGTGTCAAGCTTGTTCAGGTAGAAATCGATGTTCAGGGCCGCCTCACCTACGTTGGTGAGGTACCTTTGCAGGAGGACCTCGTTGCCGGGCTTGTAGCCGATATTGACCCAGTCGACGCCGTACTTCTTGTTCGGGAACTCGGTCTTCGCTATGCTGAAGGCCTGGTCGCACATGTCTCCGGCCATCACCCACATGCCGCCGCAGACGAACCGGAGGTCATGCCTGAAGCCTTGCCTTATGATTGCCTGAATCGCCGGCATGAGTTCCGGGACGCCGCCGGCGGAAAACTCCATACCTAGCCACACGATGGTGCCTGGCGGCAGCTTGTCTATAGCATCATAGACTTTCTTCGTGTCAGCCGACGGAATGATGGCGAGACCAACGGGCTTCAACAGCGCAAGCGCGATCACGAATATCATCAGGCCGTAGATCCATCGCCTGTCAATACTCGCTAGCTTAACCCACATGCGTATTCACCTCCTTCTTGGGGTCCTATTCGCCGGTGCCACCGAGGTGGCCACGCTCGATGCCAAGCATGATGCGGAGAGCGGTAGCAAGACCGCCGAGGCACGCGCCGATCTGGATGCCTCTCATGCCAGCCGAGTTGGGCACGCTCAGGATCCAGTCAGCCATCTGGCCGAGGTAGGGTCTGCCACCGAGCAGCATCCTGCCAAGCGGCACGCGGCCGAGCATCATCACGACCGCAGTAACCAGCAGGATCGTGGCTTCCAGGCTCCGCATCCTGAACGACCTGTATGCCGCCGAACCGATGTAGAACACCAGCGTGGCGTACACGGTCGCGTTCATGGGAGCGATCAGCTGATTGTACATGAACTTCCAGCCGATTGCGTTGGCGCTCCTGAAAATGAGGATGCTAACGAGCATCATCCCGTACAGGCAGGCCAGGAGCCAAGCGCTGAAGACGTATCCTTCCCTCTTGGCCCTGATCCTGCGCCCGTGGATCTGGGTCAGGTTGACCGTGCCGACCAGGACCGCCCACGCTGTGACAATAAGGAACCAGTCGTCAAGAGTGGTCTTGAGGGTCGTAATGAACTTGGACCCGGTGAAGTAGTTAGCGACTACATAAAGCACCGCCAGGATGAAGCATATCGCCATCGGGACTTCCTTCTTCATCCGGTACACCTCCCTTCAGCTAGGGATAGTCCAAACGGGTACGAGAGGGTCACTTTGACAGAAGGTTCTTCAGCCATGGGTTCTTCACGCTCGCCAGGACGGTCCCGACGAGGATGAGGATGACGCCGACCATCTTGCCCCAGTCCTGAGCGACGAGGCTGCCCAGAAGGACTGGCTCCTTGCTGAGGTAGGCACTGGCGGCGTAGAGCTCCTCGCCGATGAGGCAGTAGTCGCACGCCGCTACGAAGAACGGGATCTGGTGAGTATTGGCGGTCCCGGAGATCTGTATGGCTCCGGCGTTAGCGCCAACCTCCGCGAAGATCAGGGACTCCGCCCAGAAGGCGCCGACCAGGATGTTCGCTGCCGGCTTCTCACGGTACATAATGCCGGTAACACCGGTGGCGTAGGCGAACTGGTCGTCGGAAATCCACCGCACGTTCTCGATCTTGAAGTTGTCGGGCTTGCCGACCTCACTGTAGGCCTGCTTGACGATTTCCTCCGAGATGGGGTACACGATGATGTTCCTGTTGGTGGCAATGAGGTCCGTGTCGTACCTCGCGCACTGCTTCGCGACGTAGCCGAGGATGGACATGGCGGCCAGGGTCTGAGCGTTCTGCACGTCGCCGATACCGGGCGAGAAGTGGACCGGACGGCCCATTTCAGTGCAGCGGCCGATGGCCTCGTCCATGGCGTCAAGCCCCGCCACCTTGTAGACCGCGGGGACTTTGACGCCCTGCCTCGCCCTCAGGATCATGGTGATAAGAGAGGCCAGGAAAATCATCTCTACCCAGAACGCGAACACATACGTCTTGAGTATTGTCATTCTTTCACCCCCTTCCGCTCGCGTCTGCGGGTTTGAATTCTCCGTAGTTCCCGCAAATCCTGCATAAGCTATATGAATTTGAATGTACAGTTAGGCATGAACAGACATTATGATGACTGGACTGGTAGCAGCGGAAAGGATTGGAGGCTGCGTATTCACCGAATCCACGTGTGAGGCTTGATGCCCGCTGCCAGGTCTGCGAGCCTGCTCAAGACCTCGGTGGAATCCGATCCGGGATGCCGCCCCGAGGAACCGTATGCCATCGTGCAGAGAGCCCGAAACGCCTCCTGCATCGGCGCTACCTCCAGGGCAAAGAAGCTACTTCTCAGGTCGTTCTCCAGCGACTTGCTACTGGCGCCGCCCGCGCGCGCTACGGCGGCCAGGATACTCCTCATCTCGCCGAGACGGTCGGCGGCGGACCACAGGTCACCTCTGGCCAAGTAACCGCGCGCGGAGACCGCTCCCTCCAGAACCAGAGTAGCTTGCGGTCTATCCAGCCCTCTCGTTCCTGTCCGGCAAGCGAGGGCCAGCCAGGGAACCTGTGGGCTGGACGGAGTCCCGAAGCCAACCTCGCCTCGGGCTCCATCCGCATAGATGAAAACGTCCATCGGGAAACCGTGGTCAACCCTCTCGAGAAAGAGGAGCTCCCCGCATGACTGGAGAGAGGCTGTGGATTCGTCAATGACATCCGGCAGCGCCCCTTCTCGCGCGATGACGTACAGGTCGATGTCGGAGTAAATATCTGCCTTGCCGGAGGTGAGCGAACCTCCGAGGAAAACGGCAGCCACAAGGGGCAGCCGCCCGTATGCCGCGGCCATTTCAGCGGCTCTACGCCGGAGATCTCCGGGGGTCATGCTCTCCCTCCAAGGCCACCAGTCAAATGCGTTTACTCATGAGGCAACTGCTATCCTTAGGCATTCCCTGAGAGCTGTATCCCAGGCAGGATCCGGACCCGGCACTGGCCCAGCGGCCTGGAGTCGAAGGTACCTGAGTAGGTCTTCAGGCGCCCGCTCGACCAGCACATCAGGGTGGGTATGCATCTCTTCGTTAATGCTCCAATCCGAGTTGAGTCCGAGTGTGGTCGAGTAGCGGACGTATATGCCGCTGTTCGGAAGCGCCACGGTAGATGGATCGAATCCAATCCCATCCCCGCCTGTGCATTCGCCAACCAAGGTCGCCCAACCCGACGACTTGCAGAACGCCGCGAAGGTCTCGGCGGCCGAGAACACACCGTCGTCGACCAAGACGAGAACCTTCCCCTGATAGCCGATGCTGTTCATGACTGGAAGCGGGAGCACGGCGTCGACAAGGCCGCCGAAGGCATCCATATGCAGCTCAGGCGGACCCTCGCGGCACGAACGGGGATCCACCACAGGCAAGAGATCGCGTGAGAGGCCCACCGCGGCCAAGCTATCGATCTTGGACTCCAGGAATTCGAGGGTCTGGCGACCTGAGCGCCATGCGAACCGCAGGTTCAGTGAAGCCGGGCGAGCCGCAAGAAGCCCATAAAGGTTCTGCATCCAGAAGAGATCGGCACCACCGCAGTTCCCCCGTATATCGATGACTATTGCGGGAAGATTCCTGGTCTGTTCGAAGAATGCTCTCATCGTACCAGCGTCGTCTGGCTTCGAACCCATCTGCCTGACTTGAACGTATCCGATCTTGCCCTGGATGATATCCAGATGGACAGCCGGTTCACGGGTTTGTCCAGCATACTCCGGGGGCCAGCGGTATGGATCGGGCCAGAGCTCGACGAGTCCTGGGAGTTCGGCGAGTATCCGCTTGCCTTCAGACGTCTCGAACGCGGCCCTCAGGTGGCCTGACAACTCTGGAAGCATCAAGCGGCTCAGATAGACTCGGCGCCGCAAGGGGTCGTACTTGAGCCATGACTCACCCCGCTGTCCGGCGACAAACTCGTGAACGGGTTCACCGTTCACAGCGACTACCCTGAACCCGGGTTCCACCTTTCCAGAAACCCTGGGATCTTCTGATACCCCGACCACTATGTACTCGCCCGCATTGTAGACCGCGGCAAAGGGTTCCTGCCCTGTGAATTTGCCCGAGTCGTAGCTTCTTCCGGCAAGGGTAGCCCAGTACCCGGCCCTCTCCGGGGTTGTCTTGCTGGCCTCATCGGTCCAGCGCTTCGCCGGACTCTGGAGGTCGCTGCGGACGCCCGATTCGCCTGCCAAGCTCGTATGGCCATTGTTCAGGAGCTTCACAATGCGGCATATCGTTCTGGCGAAGCGCTCGTCGGTGTTCGCCCGGAGAACCCACTGCTCAAACTCCTTCTCGTGCGCAATCCAGTCGTAGCCCTCGAACCTTGCCTTTGACCACAAAAAGGGGTAGTTGTCCCTGATGATCTCAAACAGGTGACGGAAATCGTCCAGCATCTGCCGTCTCGTCAAAGACCTGATCATCGCGCGCCCGGCTGGAGCCTCGCCTCCCATGGTCTGACCCATGTGGTTCGACTTCCCAGGGCTAACACTCGCTATAACCACACACCAGGCACTTCAAACATCCCTCGACATGAACCAGATTCCACGTGCCGCACTGCGGGCACAGGCCGAACTTCTTGCCGGGAGCCAGGGGAAGGGTGTCCTGGATGGGGGCGCCCTCCTTCTCATCCTCCGGCGTCTGCCCCAATGCCTTCTTCAGGTACTCGTCCAGGAACTGGCCTATGGCGTCCGGGACCGACCTGATCCGGTTCATCCCGAAGCCAATGGTGCGTGACCCGCCTATGCCGAGCAGCTGGTCAGCGACCTCCTGGGGCTCGATGCCGGAGCGCAGCGCCGTCGAGACCAGCCTCGCGATGGCTTCGGTGAATGCGGATATATCGCTTCCCGCCTTGCCTATCTGGGCAAACAGCTCGACCGGGTGCCCGTTCAGCGTATTGAGCGTGAGGAACAGCTTCCCGACAGGAGTCTCTTTGACCGCGGTGAATCCTTCCAGACGGTCAGGGCGGTCGATCGGCTTGATGTGTCCCCACACCCCGTTGACGCCGTTGGCGTACTTGGCCCCAACACCCCCACCGGCGCCCTCGGCCTTCGCGGCCTGACCCCCTTTGTCCGCGCCGACCGTGAGGACCTGCTCATCTCTGCTCCCGTCCCGGTAGACAGTCACGCCCTTGCAGCCCAGGCGATTGGCCAGGATGAACACCTCCTCGACCTCTTCCCGGGTGGCCTCGCTAGGGAAGTTCACGGTCTTCGAGACGGCGTTGTGTGTGTACTTCTGGAACGCGGCCTGCATCCTGATGTGCCATTCGGGGGAGATCTCGTGAGCTGTCACAAAGGCGTTCCTGACTTCGGGAGGCAGGTCCTCGATACCCGTCAGCACCCCGTGCGCCGCGATCCTCTCCATGAGCTCGTCGCTATGCAGGCCCAGCTCCCGCATGACCTCCTCAAACCGCGGGTTGACCTCGACCAGCGCCCTGTCCAGCACGTGGCGAGTGAAGGCGATGCTGAACAGCGGCTCGATGCCCGATGACGCGCCGCAGATGATGCTTATGGTCCCGGTCGGGGCGATCGTGGTCGCGGTGGCGTTCCTGACCGGGATGTTCTTCCCTGCGAAAACACTCTTCCCGTAGTTGGGGAACACGCCGCGGACCGATGCCACTTCCATGGAGGCCTGGACCGACTCTCTCTCGATGAACGCCATGATCTCCTCGGCCAGCTTGAGCGCCTCGTCCGAGTTGTACGGCAGTCCAAGGTCCAGCAACATGTCGGCCCACCCCATGATGCCGAGGCCGATTTTCCTGTTGCCGTGCGCCATGTCGTCTATCTCGGGAAGGGGATACCTGTTGGCGTCGATCAAGTTGTCGAGGAAGTGTACTCCGGCATGAACGACGTCCTTCAGCCCGTCCCAGTCAATGCAGTCTTTCGGGTTGGCGCCGAAAGCCCCCTCACCCCAAACGGATCTGCTGAACCGCCCGAGGTTGACCGACCCGAGGCAGCACGCCTCGTACGGCAGGAGCGGCTGCTCGCCACAGTTCGAGACAACAAACCCGTTTGCGATGAAGGAGTGGCTGTAAGGAACAGCCAGGTCGAAGACCTCCTTCTCTCCGGCCGGGACCACGGACTCGACCACATCCCGTGTGAGACCGTCCGACTGCATAAGGACCCAGTCCAAACCAGCCCTTAAGTCCCCGGTGTGCACCCATCCGCGCGTCGTCATCATCTTGTGATCCGGCGTGACCTCAATGGATAAACCGTGCTTAGTTGTAACGCGGACTACCTGCCTGACGCCGGTTCGGAAAGCGCGGGACAGAGGAGCGATCTCAACCCCCGCTACCGCTTCAGATAATGCTCCCGTAGTCCCGTCCCGCACCATACCCCAAAGTAGAGTCCGCTTATCAATAACGACGTTCAGCCCGCCATCAGCCCACATCGCCGCAACCTTGCTCATTGGGATCAGGCCCTGGTCGGTGGAAACTAGCGCGTCCCCTGTGATGCATGGGTTCGTGCTCTCTATTCGCCCAATCTCCGGCGTCGGATTATCCCGGTTCAACCGGTCCAGGAAGATGATGCCGGGTTCGCCGTTCTTCCAGGCCTGCTCAACGATCTTCTCGAAGACCTCCCGAGCCTTGAGCTTGCCCGTGACCTTCTCGTTGCGCGGGTTGACGAGCTCGTACTCCTCATCCTTCTCGACGGCCTCCATGAACCTCTCGGTCACGCCCACGGATATGTTGAAGTTCGTAAGCTCCTTCGTGTCGGTCTTGCAGGTGATGAACTCCAGTATGTCAGGGTGATCGACCCGGAGGATCCCCATGTTCGCGCCGCGCCTCACGCCGCCCTGCTTGACGGCTTCGGTCGCGGAGTTGAACACCTTCATGAATGAGACCGGCCCCGACGCGACCCCGCCGGTGGAGCGGACGACGTCGTTCTTCGGGCGTAGACGGCTGAAACTGAAGCCCGTGCCGCCGCCTGATTGGTGAATAAGGGCGGCGTGCTTCAGGGAATCGAAGATGCTGACCATCGAGTCATCTACAGGCAAGACGAAGCAGGCCGACAGCTGCTGCAACTCGCGGCCTGCGTTTATCAGCGCAGGGGAGTTCGGCATGAATTTCCCCTGCGCCATGAGGGCGTAAAACTTCACCGACGTTTGGTGAAGGGAGCGCCGATTCTTCTCCACGATCTCCTTCATGTCGTCCCAAGAGACCTTCATCAGGTCTTTGGAGGCCAGCCTGTCGAACGCCATCTGGAGCGCGGCCCAGTCCCAGCTGGTGAGGTCGAACTCAGGAGCTATCCCGGTCGGGACGCTTGCGTGGGCGTCCGTCCTGGATGCCGGGCCTTTGTACACCTCTGGACTGTAAAGAACGTCCATCAATGCAATGTTCTTGGCCACGCGCCAGAACATGCCGGCCGGTTTCTCCACCGGCGTCCCGGCTTCGTCCCTCTTGAGGTACCTCTTCTCGAGCACCTGGACGGCGTTCTCGGTCAGGTTCAGTGCCTCGTTCCTTGTCTTGTCCGACACGGACTACTCCCCCCGGAGGCTACAAGCCTCTTTTCGCCCTGCCTTCCCTCTCAGCCAGGATCCGCTCCAGCTCGTCGCGGAACCCGCCCAGATCCCTGAACTCCCTATAGACCGAGGCGAACCTGACGTACGCGACATCGTCTATCTTGCGCAGCTTCTCCATGACGAGCTCGCCGACTTCCTTGGAGCTGACCTCGCCCCTACCGGTCTCCCTGAGGGCCCGCTCGACCTGATACGCCGCGTCTTCCAGGGCCTCCAGAGGTATGGACCGCTTCTCACACGCTTTCAGCATGCCCGCCAGGATTTTCTGGCGAGAGAACATCTCTCGACTCCCGTCTTTCTTGATCACCAGGAGGGGCGTCTCTTCGACTCTTTCGTAGGTGGTGAAGCGTCGACCGCAGCGCGGACACTCTCTCCGGCGTCGAATGGCAGCCACGTCGTCGGTCGGTCGGGATTCCAGCACTCTGGAGTCCAAATAGCCACAAAACGGGCACTTCAAGCGCCATCCCACCCGGGGAAGACTATACCCAACATAGCGCCAAGCGAACATCCGTTGGCGCTACATGTAGGCTACGGCACTGCTATTCTACGCTAGATGTGTTTTTCCTTGTGGATTTCTCGCGGGATCTCAAAATAAAACGTTCCGTGAGGACGACGCACCTCTCGTGGGTCCCTTCCCCCACCCGGTCGATCCCATCGCCTGCTTCCACTTGGAAAACCAGCCGTCTCCCGTCGACTTGGGAGAGGCGGGCGGTGGCGGTGACAATCATGCCGGGCGGCGTTGGGGCAAGATGTCGGATGTTGACGAGTGTTCCCACAGAGGTTTCGCCGGGTTCCAGGAATGGACGGAGGGCGTCCATCGCGGCTTCTTCCATGAGGAGTACCAGGTTCGGAGTCGAGAAGACCTCCACGGACCCGCTTCCCGTGTGAGAGGCTAGGGTCTCTTCGGTCACCGCCACTCTGGCGGTACCCTGTGTGCCTAACGGGATGTCTTTCATAGGGCTAGTTCCTGAGCGTAAACGTGAGGTGCTTCTGGGATGAGATGCTCTGCATCACGAAGCAGTTGTCGCCGGTCGCCTTCACGTAGGCGTCAGCTTTGTCCTGGGAAAGGCCCTTGCACTCGATGTCGTAGTGCACGTTGATATCGGTATAGCGGCGAGGCCTGTCTTCGCTGCGCACGCCCTCGACCGCGATGTCCAGCTTGGACAGGTTCCACCCGTCCTTGTCCATGATGGCCTTGAGGGTCCCACCGCTGCAGCCTGCGATGGCCATGAGCAGGAGATCGCTTGCCCTCGGCCCGGGACCGCCGGCAGTCACCGAAGCCCCGCTCATGTCCTTGCACTGGATTCCGTTCTCCGTGAGGACTGCCGTGATTTTGGACGTGGTTGCCATTATTATGTGACCTCCCCTTGTCTTCGCCTGAGCCTGTCGGTTGCGGGCGGAGTGCATTCGGACCGGTGTCCATATAGAATCATATTGCTTGGACAACCGAAAGAAAAGCGCGCGTCATCACTCACTCAAGGAGGCTTGCACTGGAAGGCTCTATGGAAGACAGGCTGGATGCAGCAGCTTTGAAGCGGCTGGCCCGTATTCCGCGCGAGTTCTATGGAAGGAGAGCTCTGGAACTGGCGCCACGTCTCCTGGGGCTACTGCTGGTGCACGAGACGCCTGAAGGGGTCACGGCCGGCAGGTTGACGGAGGTCGAAGCGTACGAGGGGCCGGGGGACCGGGCATGTCACGCCTTCGGAGGCAGGCGGACGGCAAGGACCCAGGTCATGTTCGGTCCTCCGGGCTACGCCTACGTCTACTTCACTTACGGGATGCACTGGCTCTTCAACGTGGTCGCAGGGCAGGAGGAGGTACCTCATGCCGTATTGGTGAGGTCCATCGAGCCCGTGACGGGCCTGGACCTCATGACGAAGCGGAGAAGCGAAGTCGTTCCCCTTACGGAAGGTCCGGCCAGGATGACGCAGGCTATGGATATCACGGGCAGGGACAACGGCAAGGACCTGGTCTCGAGCGACCTCTACATCGCTTTCCCTCCAAGGGGGATCGACGCCCCGGCCGACTACCTGGTTACAGGGAGAGTGGGCGTCGAGTACTCGGGCGAGGCCAGGGACTACCCGTGGAGGTTCGTAGCGAAGGGCAGCGGACCAGCCAAGGCGCGGTTCACCGCCCGCGAACGATGATGTCCGGGGCCGACGTGCCTGACGATCTTCGCCTCGCAGGATGAACAAGCACATCAGGGAGCATCCCTCTGTACTGGCCCACCAGAATGCATCAGAATGCATCAGTCCCTCATGCCGCTCGCGGCGCCGCGAAGGATGAAAATGCACGCGGACTCCCACCACGTTTTCAGAGTAGTACCAGTAGTAGCGGTGCAAGATGCATCAGGGGAAGGGAGGTCCCATGTGCTTGGCGCCCTCACCGCTGCAAAATCCACCGGTAGATTGGAGATCGAACTCGGTTTGAGGTCCCAGTGCTGCAAAAAGCAGCGCTGGAAGAAGGATCTGGGGCTAGCTTGAGGTTCTATTGCTGCAGAATACATCACTAAGTCGGCAGATCGGCGAGTTTCCAGATTCTACCGGTGCAAGATGCCGCAGTGGACAGGCTTCCGGCACAGCTGCGGAACTTTACTGCTGCAAAATGCAGCGATGGACGGGCCTTCGGAGCAGTTGCGGAATCTCTGGCTGATCCACGATATGAGAGACTGCTTCAAGATTCCGCGCCGGATCCGCCTCGACTGGAGAGGCGTGGGATCCATGAGACCTTTGAGACCAGCGACACCGGTTACGTGTACCTGTCTCGCGTATTTCTGAACTTGATCACACTCCGCCCCGTACCGGCTAGCATCTCTCTTAGCCTGGTCAGCTGCCGCAGGAGCGCCTGGAGCGACTCCCTCCCCTCGAATAGCGGACCGAATCCGCCGTACTCGAGGCTGACAGTCTTGATCGCATACCCGGCCAACAGGTTCTCTAGCAGGCGGTAACCCTCCTCATCGAGCTCTGCATGCCGATCGCGGAGCTCGCCATCTACCATCGCCGGGGGCACAGACATGCACCTCGTCGACACTTTCCATGGGCAGGTGCGCGAGGTATGCCTCAACCGCCTGGTTCCGGTACCAGGCCGCCACTTGGGCGTGGGCGATGTCCAGCAGGAAGCGCGACCCTGTCGACCTGACAGCCTCCGCGATAAAGGATGGCTCCGACACGTATGTCCCCGTGTCCCTGTATTTGGACTCCTTGGCGTATCTGGCGTACGTGTTCTCAAGGTGAACAGGCAGCCTTGTCAGTGATCGCAGGAACTCAACGTCCTCGACCAGGGTCGAAAGAAACCTTTCGGAGTCATGGGCAGGTCCTGAAGCCCTGACCTCCTCCCGCTCGTCGCCCATGACAGTGCCAACCACCGTTCGCTCCAGGTGGACCGATATGTAGTCTGGTTTCGCCACGTCGAGGGCGGTCTTGAGTGCCGATAAGTCGATGGACTCGCGAAAATAGGGGTTTCCGGGTGGAGGCGGGCGGAACCGTCCCCAGTCCGAACACTGGCAGACCCCGTGGAGAAGCAAGTGCATGTATGGCGCCAATTCCTTGCAGGTCTGCACGTACTGCGGGTCGGAAAACTCCGAGACCTTGACGGCGTCTACCAGGGAGGAGTCGCGCTCGAGCGCCAGAAGCAGGATAGGTGATAGGTTGACAGCTACGACTCGACGCACGGTTCATCCTCCAGGCCCGTCCCCCGAAACGGAGACAGTCCACCGGAATGGGGTGATCTGTTCGAACAGACGGACTGTGGCCCTCGCTGGTTCCAGAAACGGCTCACGATACGGGCGACGACCATGCATGCCCTTACAGGACCACCCGGTTGTATTGGAGGCCCATTTTCCTCGCGATTTCCTCTTCCCTGCCGTGGCAGGAGAAGACCAGTATCTGGTGCCTCGCCGCCAGCGTCGCCAGGATGGACAACGCTCCGGAAAGCCGCCTGCCGTCGTACTGGACGAACGAGTCATCCAGGAAGAAAGGGAATTCCTGTCTCTTGGTGACGGCCTCGGCGATGGCGACCCGTAAGGCGAAGTAGCACTGGTCCAGCGTCCCCCCGGAAAGCGCTCCTGCCGGGGCCTGAGCGCCGGTGTCGGGGTGGATCACGCTCATCTCCAGGTCAGGGGAGATCTTGATCTGGGTGTACCGGCCGAGAGTGATGCTGTCCAGGATCTCCCCGACCCGCCTGTTCAGGGCCGGAGCGAATTCCCTGCGTATGCTGGCTGAAAGCTCCCCCAGAGTCTCGTGGGCGAGGTCCAGGGCGTCATGTTCTTGAGAGAGCTCCTCCTCAAGGGACCGTTGTCTGGCGAGTTCCTCCTCGATGATCGACGACGGACGCCCTTCCTCGGTCCTCAGTCTTATCCCTTTCTCTAGGCTTGCGAGCTTCACGTTGACGTCCGCGAGGCGGCTCTTTGTTTCCTCTTGTACCTCCCTCATGGTGTCGTAGTCTCTCTCAGAGACCTCCATGCCGGGTAGAGGCGCGGCGCCCATCCGGGCCGAGAGGACGGCGATTTCCTGTTGCACCTCGGGGGTCTTTCTGCCCGAAAGCAAAGCCCTCACCTGCCCCTCGGCCTCCTGCAATCTTCTCGAGAGATCCAGGAGCTCTCTGTTCGCCGCGATCTTGGCGGCCAGCCCTTGGCCCGACTGCACTCCGGCGGCCCGGTAGATCTCCAGTTCTCTGCCGTCCGCTCTCGCCAGCTGTTCCTTGTGTTGCTCCAGTTTCGCCGAGACCTCGTTCTCCTGCACGCCGAGGCTTCTCAGCTCCTGCTTCAGCGACTGGAGCTCGCGGAGGTCCCGCCTGAGCGAGGCCACGGCAGCCTCGGTAGCTGTCTCGCCCGGCTGGATGGTCGCAGAGGATCTCAGCAGCGTAGCCAGCTCGTTCTCGACCGCTGAGAACTCGGCCGACGTCTCAAACCACCCCGCCTGCGCGCGCTCGAACTTGTCTTTAGCCGCCTCCAGCCGGGCCCGATAGGAGGCGATCTCCCGCGCATAAGAGCGCAGTTCCTCGATCGACCGCGCACCCAGGGCAGCGAGGAACTCCGAGACCACCTTCCTCGCGCCCTCGATCCGCGCGATCTGACGCGCGACCTCCTCTTCCTTCTCGGCCAGATCCTGCTGGGCGTCCCTGCGCTTGGCCGCTGCGGCCCTTTGCCTGACGATCCCGTACAGGAAGACCGCCAAAGATAGAGCAAATAGCGGCCAGCCAGCAGGAAATCCCAGGAGCGTGCAGACCACCGCGACGCCCAGGGTCACCAGGGCGAACGCGTAGATCAGAGCAGGCACGCCACCCGAGCTCAGGGACGCGACCGCCGCCCTGGATTTCTCGGCCTCGAGTTCCAGCTGGCTCTTGGCCTTCTCCGCCAGCAGCCAGGTTTGATTGTGGTCCTCCGCCTCCCTTAGGACGTCGACATCGAGATCCACTGCCGGGTAGCCTTTCTGCTGCCCCTCTTCCTCGATCGCCCTGAGCTCCTTGCGCGCCTCGTTGGCAGCTCTCTCGCACTTGGTCGCCTGGCCTTTCGCCAGCGCGTACTTGGTGGGATAGAGCGCGGCCACGCCGGGCTCGTCGATGCCGACGGACTCGACCGTACGCAGGGCTTGAACGCGCGCCTGGACTGAGTCACGCCGCTCCGCCAGGGTTTTCGCCTCAGCCCCGATCTCGGCGATCCGTCTCTCCAGCGCTTCCTTCTCGTTCCTGACGCTGCGCGATGTCTCCTCGCTGTCTGGGTCAAGGTCCCGGGCCCACTCCAGGGTCCTCACCTTCTGCCTGATGGACGCAGCCTGCGCCTCCAGCTCCTGCACCTGCGACAGGATGCCTTGCAGGAGGGAGTACCTCGTGACCGTGAGGTCCTTCTCGCCCTGCGCGACCTCAGCCTCGAGTTGGGTCTTCTGGCGAGATAGGTCCGAGGCATCCATCATGTCCTCGCGGACCGCTTCCTCCCTGGCCCTCGCGACGCGCAGCTCTCCCTCGTGTCCCACGATCTCCTGACTTAGCAGATCCAGCCTGGCCCTCGTGCTGCGCGGAGACTTCAGCCTGGCTCTCTCCTCGTTCAAGGCCGCGAGCGCCCTGCCGAGCGAGACGTCCTCCGCCCCGCCCTCCAGGATGCTCTCCAGTTTGCCCTGGATCTCGGTGCCGAGGCCGGGTTCCTGGACGCTGCCCAACTGCCCGATCCAAACGGTGTTCCTAAACTCCTTCAAGGACAGCCCGAGGTGCCTCAGGGCGAAGTCGTACTCCTTGCGCGAGTCCTGGGAGAACGAGCGGGTGATGTCCTCGCCCGTCACGTCGTCGTATATCCTGACCGAGTCAGGTTCGAAGGAACGCTCGACGCTGTAGACCCGCCCGCCTTCCTCATAAGTCAGCGAGCCGCGATAGTCCACCCCCGACCACGGCCTGTATCGATCGAACTCCTGGGACCTCGATATCCTGGTCTTGCCCTCTTTCTTGAATCCGTAGAACATGCCGAGGATGAAGGCTCCCAGGGTGGACTTCCCGGCCTCGTTGTCGCCGCGGATGATGTTCAGCCCATCCGCAAGCTCGATGGGGTACTCCATGTGGAACTTCCCGAAGGCGACGGGCAGGAGCGTTTTCAGCTTCAACGCGCTCCCCCCTTGCGTAGGAGGACCTTGCCCTGCCTCAAGGCGTCCAGACCGTAGTACAGGGCGTGCTCGGCGACTGTCGCCGCCGCCTGATCCCCCTTGTCCAGCGCGTCCTTCGTCATGCCCTGCAAGTGCCGGACGAACCGGGCCTCCAGGCTCTGGTTCCTGGGATCGCCCAGCCCTGGCAGATCGTAGGCGGGCCTGTACTGGGGGACGAGCCGCAGGAAGAAGAACTCCTGACCGAGTTCCCTTTCCAGTACCGGGATGTCGAACACCAGTTCGGGGTCCGCCATGCCAGTCAGCGTCACGGACCACAAGTCCCGCTTCCGTGCCGCAGCAGTTCCCGCGTTCAGCACCGCGTTCTTCACGCGCTCCGGGGTGTCCAGCCCCGTGACGTCCACCTCAAGCGACCTCATTTGTCTGGTCGATAGAGGAACGAACTGGGTCGAGACCTTCCGGGACTCGGCAGCCCTTTCGTCCACGGTGACCAGGTAGACTCCTCGCTCTCCCTTGTCGCCGAAATCCAGAGGCTCCGGGCATCCCGCATACACCGCAGTGGATCTCCCTACCCGGAACTCCCCGGGTGCGTGGATGTGCCCGAGGGCCACGTAATCCATCCCGGAGTTCTCGATGTCAGCAGGGAATATCGGCAGGTACTGCGACACGTCCCGGCTGACGAGGTCGCCGTGGATCACCAGGATGTTGACCCTGTCCCGCTGCCTCGCCGCAAACCCCTTGAGGACATGCTGGCT